>Ga0335085_10000122_pt1 | contig 252079 bp, 207 predicted proteins | sample Lox_Sample_45_FD_206712 | JGI IMG/M metagenome (GOLD analysis project Ga0335085, IMG submission 206712) | Soil microbial communities from Loxahatchee National Wildlife Refuge, Florida, United States - Lox_Sample_4.5 | ecosystem: Environmental > Terrestrial > Soil > Wetlands | place: USA... | reverse complement strand
GCGAGCGCGGCGAGAGCCGCGCTCAGGATCGTGAGGGTGTCCACGCGGCCCGCATCGTACTGGACGCGGGCCGCGCGGACCGGGGGATCACTTCTTGCGCGACTGGGCGTCCACGACGCCGAAGGCCGCCATGTTCACGATGTCCGAAACCTCGACGCCGCGCTGCAGGACGTGGACGGGCTTGCCCATCCCCATGAGGATCGGCCCGATCGCCTCGGCCTTCGCGAGCCGCCACACGAGCTTGTAGGCCGCGTTCGCGCTCTGCAGCTCCGGGAAGACCAGGACGTTCGCGGGCCCCTTGAGGTCCGTCCACGGATAGTTCTCCTTGAGGAACTCCGGAAGGACGGCCGTGTCCGCCTGCATCTCGCCGTCGCACTCGAGGCCGGGGCGCTGCCGCTTGACGATCCGGACGGCCTCGCGGACCTTGTTCGTGACCGGGTGGACCGTCGAGCCGAAGTTCGAGAACGAGATCATCGCGACGCGCGGCTCGATCCCGAAGAGCTTCGCCGTGTCGGCCGAAAGGAGAGCGATCTCGGCGAGGTCCTCGGCGGTCGGGTCGATGTTGACCGTCGTGTCGGCGAAGAAGAACACCCGGTCCTGCAGAATGAGGACGAAGAGGCCCGAGACCTTCCGGACGCCCGGCGCCACGCCGATCGTCTGGAGAGCCGGCCGGATCGTCTCGGGGTAGTACGTCGTCAGGCCGGAGAGGGAGACGTCGGCGTCGCCCTGGTCGACCATCATTCCCGCGAAGTAGTTGCGGACCTTGACGGTCCGCTCCGCGTCCTCGAGCGTCACGCCGTGGCGCCGGCGCTTGTCGAGGAACGCCTTCGCGTACTTCTGGAAGCTCGGATGCGTCTGCGGGTCGATGACCTCGATCGTCGCCTTGAGGTCCATCGCCTTGAGCGCCGCCTCGGCCTTCTTCCCGCGCGAGAGGAGGATCGGCTTCGCGAGCCCCTCCTCGGCGAGGATCTTCGCCGCCCTCTGGATCTTCGGGTGGTCGCCCTCCGCGAGGACGACGCGCTTCGGGTCGCTCTTGGCCTTCCCGTGGATGATCTGCATGAACGAGCGCGAGCGCGAGAGCATGCCCTCGAGCTTCCGCTTGTAGGCCTCGAGGTCCTTGATGGGCTGCCTCGCGACGCCCGTCTCGGCGGCCGCGGCGGCCACCGCCGGGGCGACCCAGAGGAGCACGCGCCAGTCGAACGGCTTCGGGATCAGGTAGTCGCGCCCGAACTTGAAGCTCTCGGCGCCGTAGGCGCGGAGGACGGAGTCCGGAACGTCCTCCTTCGCGAGGGCCGCGAGGGCCTTCGACGCGGCGAGCTTCATGGCCTCGTTGATCTGCGTCGCACGGCAGTCCAGCGCTCCCCGGAAGATGAACGGGAAGCCGAGGACGTTGTTGACCATGTTCGGGTAGTCCGCGCGGCCCGTCGCCATGATGACGTCGGGGCGGGCGGCCCTCGCCTCCTCGGGCGTGATCTCGGGAACCGGGTTCGCCATCGCGAAGATGAGCGGGTCCTTCGCCATCTTCTTGATCATGTCGCCGTCGATGAGCTTCGCGGCCGAGACGCCGATGAACGCGTCGGCCCCCTCGAGCGCCTCCGCGATCGTGCGCTTCTTCGTGTCGCGCGCGAACCGCTCCTTGTACGGGTTCATGTTCTCCTTGCGGCCCTTGTAGATCACGCCGGTCCGGTCGACCATGAGGATGTTGTCGAGCTTCACGCCGTACGTGATGTAGAGGTTCGCGCAGGCCACGGCCGCCGCGCCCGCGCCCGCGAAGACGATCCGGACGTTCTCGATCCTCTTCCCGGTGAGCTCGAGCGCGTTCAGGAACGCGGCCGCGGAGATGATCGCGGTCCCGTGCTGGTCGTCGTGGAAGACGGGGATCTTCATCCGCGCCTTGAGCTTCTCCTCGATGTAGAAGCACTCGGGCGCCTTGATGTCCTCGAGGTTGACGCCGCCGAACGTCGGCTCGAGGCGGGCGACGCACTCGATGAACTTGTCGGGGTCCTTCTCGTCGACCTCGATGTCGAACGCGTCGATGTCCGAGAACCGCTTGAAGAGGAGGCATTTCCCTTCCATGACGGGCTTGGCGCCGAGCGGGCCGATGTCGCCGAGGCCGAGCACGGCGGTCCCGTTCGTGACGACGGCCACCCGGTTTCCTTTCCCCGTGAACTCGTAGACGAGCTCGCTGTCGCGCGCGATCTCCAGGCACGGCTCGGCCACTCCGGGCGAGTAGGCGAGAGTCAGATCCCGGGCGGTGCTGCTCGGCTTGCAGGGGACGATTTCCAGCTTTCCCTTGCGACCCGAGGAGTGGTAGTCGAGGGCTTCCTGTTTCGTATAGCTCACGCGTGGCTCCTTTCGGCCCGATCGAGAGCGGAAATCATAGTCCCGGGTTAACGCGCTCCTTGATGATGCGGGCGCATCAAAGACCCGGGTTTCTGACACAATGTGTCAACGGAGGCTGCCATGAAAGGTCTCATTCGCGCGGGCGTCCTGCTGCTCGTGTCGCTGTCGGCCGCGCGCCTCGCCGCGCAGCCCTACGACGGCTACGCCGTCTTCACGCGCAACGGCGGGATGTACTTCCAGGCGGGCTCGACGACGGCCGCGCAGCCCGGAGACGCGGGCACGTGGGAGTTCTGGGTGAAGCTCACGGCGCCCCTCCAGAGCGGCGACTATCCGAGCTTCGTCGGCAAGGGTTACGTGACCTCGTACTGGATCGGCGCCACCTACGTCTCGTCCACCCAGGCGAGGCTCCGCTCCTACACGCGCGGGGTCTCCAGCGTCTACGACGCGGGCACGATCCCGGTCGGGGCGTGGACGCACGTCGCCGTGACGACGGACGGCGTCACGCGCATGCACTACATCAACGGCGTCCTGTCGGGAACGACCCCGGATTCCGGCCCGCCGACGCCGAGCGCCAACCCGCTCCGGATCGGGAGCGACGCGGACTGGAACTACCAGCCCGCGGCCCAGATCGACGAGGTCCGCGTCTGGACGGTCGCGCGGACCGCGACGCAGATCCGGAGCACGATGTTCGCTCCCGTGACGCGCCAGCTCCCCGGCCTCCTCTCCGTCTTCCACCTCGACGGGGACGCGGCGGACTCGATCGGGAGCGCCGACGCGACGGGCGTGGGGGCGACCGCGTTCGGCACGACGAACACGGGCACGCGCACGCTCTTCGTCCCCGTCGTCCTCAAGAACCAGTACTCCTCCGAGATCACCTTCACGAACCGCGGGACGACGACGGCGAACGTCTCGGTCCAGTACGCGGCCAACTCCGGCGGCGGGTCCGGAACGGCGGCCGCTTTCGCGCTCCCGCCGGGCCGCCAGCGGGTCGAGGTGGACGCGATCGGGTTCCTGATCTCGCAGGGACTCTCGATCGACACGACCGGGACGGCGCTGGGGACCCTCCGGGTGACCTTCACCGGGCTGTCGTCGAACGACGCCGCGTCCGTCACCGTGAGGACCGCGACCGACACGACGAACCCCGTCGGGAGGGCCGGCCTGTCCTATGCCGGGATCCCGGTCGAGAAGACGTTCGGCTCCGCGGTGTACCTGCCCGCGCTCCGCTTCGGAGCGTCGACGGTGCGCACGAACCTCGCCGTCCAGAACGCGGGCTCGGCGGCCGACGGGAGCGTCACGCTCCGCGTCACCCTCTACGACCAGGCGGGCGGCACGTTCGGGGTCCTCCCGGACATCACGCTCCCGCCGGGCGGCTTCCACCAGTACTCGTCCGGCGACATGGGCTTCCCGGAGGGCTTCTTCGGCGCCGCGAAGGTCGAGCCCGTCTCCGGAACGGCGCATTTCTACACCTACGCCGTCCAGAACGACCAGGTCAACAGCGACGGCTCCTTCATCCTCGCGGTCGATCCGGCCACGGCGACGCGCTCGGTCGTCACGATCCCGTCGGTCGTCGAGGCGGGCACGTACCGGACGGAGGTCACGGTCACGAACCTCGGCGACAGCGAGCGCAGCGTCGTCGCGACGCTCCTCTGCCCCGCGTGTCCGTCGACGGCGGCGGCGGGCTTCATCGTCCCGGCGAAGGGGCAGTTCTTCTTCCAGGACCTCATCGGCACCTTGCGGAACGGAGGAATCGTGCTCCCGAACCCGCTCGGAGTCGCGGTCGTGACGATCTCGGAATCCGGCGGCGGAACCGAGGACACGCAGGACGTCGTCGCGGTCGCGCGGACGTCCTCCGTCGTCGCGGGACAGGGCGCCTTCGGCGTCGCCTACCCCGCCGTCCGGGCCGCGCAGGGCGCGCCGTACACCGCCTGGATCTCCGCGGCGCGCCAGAACACCACGAACCGGACGAACCTCGCGTTCGTCAACCTCGGCGACCTCGACTCCTCGACGATCAACATCCACCTCGACATCTACGACGGGAACACGGGCACGCTGGCCCAGTCCGTGGACGATCCGCAGCTCGCCGGCATCCCGGCCGGAGGCTTCGTCCAGATCAACGCGTTCCTCTCGACCTACGCGCCCGACGTCACGAACGCCTACGTGAAGATCACGCGCGCCGCCGGCGTGAACGGCTTCGCCGCGTACGGCGTCGTCAACGACGGTGCGGTCCCCGGCGCGCGCACGGGCGACGGCGCGTACGTCGCGATGGAGGTGCCGTACCGCTGACGTTCAGGCCGGGGCGAGGCGCCTCGCGGCGTCCGGCAGGACCGCCGCGAGACGGCGGTCGGGGAACGCCGCCTTGAGGGCGGCGACGGGGTCGAGCCCGAACTCGACGGCCTCCCTCACGGCGCGCGAGGCGCCCTCGAACCAGGCGAGCTGGTCCTCCACGGCCTCGCGGCCGCCCGGCGGGCCGTGGCCCGGGACGAGCGTCCAGAAGGGGATGCCCCGGAGCTCCTCGAGCGCCGCCTGCCATCCGGCGACGTCCGCGTCCTCGAGGTTCGGGTGGTAGCCCGTCGAGACGAGGTCGCCCGCGACGAGGACGCCGAGCCCCGGCGTGTAGACGCAGAGGTCGCCCGGCGTGTGCGCGTGGCCCGGGTGGAAGGCGTCGAAGCGGATTCCCCCGGCCTCGAAGGCGAGCCCGGCTGCCACGAGGCGCCCCGGAACGTAGGCTTCCGCCGCGTCGAAGAGGCCGGCGAGCGACGGGTCGCGGCGGCGCTCGGCGACGAGGCCGGGATGCTCGAGGGCCATGCGGCGGCCCGCTTCCACGTGTGCGACCACGTCGGCGCCGAGGGCGGCGAACCACGAGGCTCCGAGCGCGTGGTCCGTGTGGTGGTGCGTGAGGACGACGTGCGTGACGGGATCCACGGTGCGTTCCGCGATCCGCGCCCCGAGGGCCGCGGCCTGCCGCGGCGCGACGAACGGGTCCACGACGACGACGGCGCCCTTGCCGAAGAAGACCGTCGCGTTCGAGCCGTAGCTCTCGAGGAGCGTCTCGCCGCCGTGCGTGAACGTCGAGACGGAGTCGGAAAGGCGCGTCTCGGTGAGAGCCACGGCCGCGTCCCCCACGCCTACACGGCGAGCGTCTTCGCGCCCGCCGCGAGCGTCCGCTTCACGACGTCGACGACGTTCGCGGGCTGGATTCCCTGCGCCTGCCTCTCGCGGCGCGTCGAGACCTCGACGACGCCCTTCGCGAGGGCCTTGCCGCCGACGACGACGCGGACGGGGAACCCGACGAGGTCGAGGTCCTTGAACTTCACCCCCGGCCGCTCGTCCCGGTCGTCGTAGAAGACCTCGACGCCGGAGGCCCTCAGGTCCGCGTAGATCTTCCCGGCGGCGGCGAGGACGTCGGCGTCGCGCTGGAGGGCCGCGACGACGCACGCGTAGGGCGCGAGCGGGACGGGCCAGACGATGCCGTGCTCGTCGTGGTGCTGCTCGATGGCCGCGGCGATGGTCCGGCCGAGCCCGAGGCCGTAGCAGCCCATCGCGAGCGGGACCATCTTCTGGGCCTGGTCGGCGACCTCGCACTTCATCGCCTCGGAGTACTTCGTCCCGAGCTTGAAGATGTGCCCGACCTCGATCCCGCGCTTGATGCGCAGGACGCCGCCCTTCGGCGCCGGCGACGGATCGCCGTCGCGCGCCGTCGCGACTTCGACGACGCCGGCAAACGCGGGAAGAGTCATCACGTCGCGCGGGATGGAGACCTGAGAGTGGTGATGATCGTCCAGATTCGCCCCGCACCAGACGTTGACCCCGTGTTCGAGGGAGCGGTCGACGAACAGAAGAACCGGATTTTCTTCGAATGGTAATAGGGAGAGGGGCCCCACGAAGCCGGGCCGCGTCCCCGTCACCTTTCTAAGAACCTCCTCCGAGGCCAGCTTCACGTGGAGCGCGCCGATCGCCTTGGGAAGCTTGACCTCGTTGATCGTCAGGTCCCCGCGAATCAGGACGGCGACGAGGCGGGCCTTGCCGTCGGCACTCACCGCCTCGTAGATCATCGTGTTGACGATTCTCGCGGGCTCGGTCTTCAGGTGCTTCGCCTGCCCCTCCGTCGTCGTGATCCCGGGGGTCGTGGCTCCGGCCTTCTGGAACGGCTTCGCCTCCTCCCCCGCCCAGGGCTCGGGGAGGGGCGCCGTCGTCGCCTTCTCGATGTTCGCGCCGTAGTCGCCCGCCTCCGAGAAGACGAGCGCGTCCTCGCCCGTGTCCGCGACGACCATGAACTCCTCGGAGGCCGAGCCGCCGATCGCGCCGGAGTCCGCCTGCACGACCGCGAACTCGAGGCCGCAGCGGTCGAAGATCGCGCGGTAGGCCGCGTCCATCTTCCGGTAGTGCGCGTCGAGGCCCTTCTGGTCGAGGTCGAAGGAGTAGGCGTCCTTCATGAGGAACTCGCGCCCGCGGAGGAGCCCGAAGCGCGGCCGGATCTCGTCGCGGAACTTCGTGCGGATCTGGTAGAGGTTGAACGGGAGCTGCCGCCACGACGTCACGGAGCGCCGGACCATGTCCGTCACGGCCTCCTCCGCCGTCGGCGCGAGCGCGAACTCGCCCTCCTTGCGGTCCTTGAGGTGGAAGAGGATCCCCTCGGCCTGATAGCGGTCCCACCGCCCGGACTCGACCCAGAGCTCCTTCGGCTGGAGGATCGGGAGGTCCACTTCCTGCGCGCCGGTCGCGTCCATCTCCTCGCGCACGATCTCGATCATCTTCCGGAGCGACCGGAAGCCGAAAGGCGTGTACGAGTAGATCCCCGCCGCGAGCTTCTGGATGAAGCCGGCGCGATAGAGGAGCTGGTGCGAAACGACCTCGGCGTCGCCCGGCACCTCCCGGAGCGTCACGAGAAACGACTGGGACCAGCGCATAGGCGCGGGAGATTAGCAGGCGCGCTTGGTCGCCGGACCGCCCTCCGGGGCCGGCGGCGCGCGGCGGGGATCGAATAGACTCGGCGCCATGAACCTGACCCCTCGTTTTCAGGCGGCGGATCGGGCCGACGCGGGCCTGTCCATGCTCGCCCGAGGAGTCGTCGGCTCCGAGATCCTGCGGATCGCCGGCGAGATCCGCGCGCTGCAGGAACGCGGGCGCCCCGTGTGCAACCTGACGATCGGCGACTTCGACCCGCGGCACTTCCCGATCCCGGCGGGCCTCCTCGCCGCGACGCGGGACGCCCTCGCGAGCGGGCAGACGAACTACCCTCCCGCGGAGGGAATCCTGCCCTTGCGCGAGGAGGTCGCGAAGCTCTACGCCCGCGACCTCGGCCTCGCCTACCCCGTCGAGTCCGTCGTGATCGCCGCCGGCGCGCGCCCGCTCCTCTACGGGACGTACCGCACGCTCGTCGATCCGGGCGACACGGCGATCTACCCCGTCCCGACGTGGAACAACAACCACTACGCCCACCTGTCCGGCGCCCGCGGGATCCCCGTGCCCGTCACCGCCGAGGCGAACTTCTTTCCGACGCCGGACCAGATCCGCCCGCACCTCGCGACGGCCCGCCTCCTCATCCTGAACTCCCCGCTCAACCCGACGGGGACGGTGATCTCCAAGGAGGCCCTGACGGCCCTCACGGTCATGGTCGTCGAGGAGAACCGCCGCCGCGAAAGGACGGGCGCGCGGCCCCTCTACTTCGCGTACGACCAGGTCTACTGGACGTTGACCTTCGGACACGCGTCGCACCACACCCCCGTCGAGGTCGTGCCCGAGAGCGCGCCGTACGTCGTCTTCCTCGACGCGATCTCGAAGGCGTTCTGCGCGACGGGAATGCGGGTCGGCTGGGGCGTCATGCCGCCGGCGATCCGCCGGCGGATGTCCGACATCCTCGGCCACATCGGCGCGTGGGCTCCGAAGGCCGAGCAGACGGGCGTCGCGGCCTTCCTCGCGCAGCCCGAGGCGGTCCTCGCGTTCCGCGAGTCCGTCCGCCGGAAGCTCGACGAGCGGCTCGAGGCCCTCTTCGCCGGCGTCATGGCGATGAAGAGGGACGGCTTCCCCGTCGACGCGATCGAGCCGCAGGGCGCCATCTACCTCTCGGCGCGCTTCGACCTCTTCGGTCGCACGGTGCGGGGCGTCCCGGTGAGGACGAACGACGACGTCAGGCGCCTCCTCCTCGAGGAGGCGGGCCTCGGCGTCGTCCCGTTCCAGGCCTTCGGCTTCGCGGGCGACACCGGCTGGTTCCGGCTCTCGGTCGGCGCCGTCTCGATGGAAGACATCGCCGGGGCCTTTCCCCGCCTCAGGGCCCTGCTCGCGGGCGCGCCGGCCGCCGTCTGACGGGCTCGATCCGCGGCCGCATCGTCTAGACTCGGCGCGTGGACCAGGACAAGAAGTCCGAGAGGAGCCGGGGAGTCGTCCTCGAGGCGGCGCTCGACCTCTTTTCGCGGCAGGGCTACCGCGGCACGAGCGTCCGCGAGATCGCCGAACGCGCGGGCGTCTCGACCGGCAACGTCTACCACCATTTCGCGGACAAGGAGACGATCTTCCAGACCGTCCTCGGCCAGTACTGGAAGGCGATCGAGAGCCCAGACTTCCCGTTCAACCGGGCGCTCGCGTCCGGGAGGTTCCCGGACAACCTCGAGGAGCTCGCCGCCGCCGCGCGCGAGAGCGTGCGCCAGTGGCGGAGGCACGTCGCCCTCATCTACGTCGACGTCGTGGAGCTCTCGGGCAACCACATCCGGAAGTTCTACTCGGAGATGGCCTCGCGGTTCGAGCGGTTTCTCGTGGCGCACGACGGCGCCGTCTCGGGCGAGATCCGGCCGGGCGTTCCGATCACGACCGCCGTCATGCTCGCGAGCCGCGTGTTCCTGCACTACTACGCGGTCGAGATCCTCTTCGGCGTGCCGGAGCAGTTCGGCAAGAGCAGCGACGTCGTGATGCGCGAAATCGCCGAGATCCTCCGGCACGGGATGCTGCGCGAGAGCGCCGCGCCCGCCGTCGCGGCTACTTCGCGATCCCTCCGGGGTAGCACAGGCCACCCGTGATCTCGATCGTCGTGGCGTTGAGGGCCTCGTTCTCGACGCAAGTGCCGATCATCGAGGCGATCTCCTCGGGCGCGATGAGCCGTCCGAGGTGCACGTCCTTCAGGATCGTCCTCAGCGCGTCCTGGTTCATACCCGTGAGCATCGGCGTCGCCGTATAGCCGGGAGCGACCGCCACGCACCGGACGTTGCGGATGCCGCGCATGAGGAACTCCCCGACGAGGATCTTCGGCATCAGGGCGTCGGCGACCTTCGCGGACGAGTAGTTGATCTGGCCCACCTGGCCGCACTTGTTCACGGACGAGATGGGGACGAGTACGCCCTCCCACCCGCCGTTCACCATGGCCTCGGCGGCGTCCCGCATCGTGAGGAACGTGCCGGTCAGGTTCGTGTCGATCACCGCCTGCCACTTGTCGAGGCCGAGCTTGCGGGACACCTGGCCGGTCTCCTTGTCGATGTTGAGCACCGTCCCGTCGCGGATGACGCCGGCCGACGAGACGGCCACGTTCAGCCTGCCGAACGCCTCGATCGTCCCTTTGATGAACCGGGCGGTGTCGGCCTCGCTCGTGACGTTCGCCTCGATGCCGATCGCCTCGCCGCCCGCCTTCGCGACGTCCGCGAGGACGCGGTCGATGTTCTTCTGAACGAGATCCACGACGGCGACCCTCGCGCCGCGCGCGGCGAAGTACTTGACCACCGCCTCGCCGATGCCGTTGCCGCCGCCCGTGACGAGCACGACGCTGTTCTTGATCTGCATGACACATCCTTCCGGATCGAGACGCTCAATCGGATGAAGCCGCCGGAACCCGCGGGCCGGGGGGCCGGGGTTCCTTCGGACACGAAACGCTGTCCTTGTCCCATGAGACGAAGTTGGGGTGCGCGACGTCGGGCCCGACGATCCTGAGGTCGCCGATCCTGTGGGGATGGGCGACGTCCGGCCCGACGGAACGGACTCCGACCGGACAGATCGTCCGGACGAGCGCGAGCGCGCACTCGCGCGCCGCGTCCTCGGAGAGCGAAGGGAAGAGGCCGGTCCCCGCGACGGCGCGCGCGCCGCCGGGCGCGGCGCGGAGCAGCGTCCAGCCTTCGCCGGCCCTCTCGAGCGTGAAGTCGAGGTCGTTGTAACGGATGGCCTTCATCGTCGTCTCCGGCTCAGAGCCTCTTCAGGACCGTGACGCAGTTCGTGACCGCCGAGCCGCCCACGTTGAACGAGACGCCCACGTCGGCCTTGCGTGCTTTCACGCCGATCGGCTCGCCGATCAGCTGCTTGTAGATCAGGGCGTGCATGGACACGCCCGTGGCTCCCACCGGGTGCCCCTTGGATTTCAAGCCGCCCGAGAGGTTGATCGCGACCTTGTCCTCGGCCGTGAAGCGCCCGTCGAGGTAGTCGTAGCCGGCGCGCCCGTCCTTCGAGAAGCCGAGCGTCTCGGTCGACATGATCTGGTTGATCGTGAAGCAATCGTGGACCTCGGCGAGGTCGACGTCCGCAGCCGTGACGCCGGCCTCCTTGTAGGCCTTCGCCGTCGCGTCCTTGCCGGCCATGAGCTCGTGCATGTTCGGACGCACGTTCTCGGGCAGGCGCTCGACGGAGTGGCCGATGCCCGCGATCACGGCGGCGCGCTTCCGGTTCGGGACGTCCGACGTGCGCGTCACGACGACCGCCGCGGCTCCGTCCGTGACGAGCGAGCAGTCGTGCAGGCGCAGCGGAGGCGCGATCATCATGTTCTTGCACTTGCCCTTCGCGTCCGGCTCGTTGAGCTTCATGATCTCTTCGACGGTCTTGGGGCCGGTCCTCACGTGGGCGAGCGGGTTCTCGGCTCCGTTCCGATAGCAGAGCGCGGCGGCGGTCCAGAGCATCTGCTCGAGGTCGGCGTCCTTGATTCCGTAGTGCGACTGGTAGCCCTTCGCGTACTCGGCGAACAGCATGGGGAACGACATCCCCTTCGACCCCTCCGTCGGCCAGTGGGAGGAACACGCGAGGACGTGCGTCATCTGGGGCGTCGGGAGGAGGTTCATCTTCTCGACGCCGATGACGAGGGCGCGCTTCGCGCGCCCGGCCTCGACCGCGTAGAGAGCGGCGTAGAGCGCGACCGAGCCCGACGCGCAGGCGCACTCGCAGCGCGTCATCGGCTTGAACCTCAGGTCCGGGTGGATCTCGGCGGCGATCGGAGCGACGTGCTCCTGGTTCACGAAGGAGCCGGGCGAACAGGAGCCGACGAAGACCGCGTCGATCTCCCTCGCCTCCAGGTTGGCGTCGGCGATCGCGCCGCGCCCCGCCTCGACGAGGAGGTCGTAGTACGTCTTCGTATCGGTCATGAGGCCGCTCGCCTTGTCCTTCTTCACGAAGGCGCCGAACGGGGTGTTGTAGGCGCCGATGATGCTCGCGTTGCTCATGGAGGGGTTCCTTTCGCATTCGGGCCGTTGACGGGTTGCGGCGAGGAGTCGGGCGGGGCACCGAGCGCCATCTCGAGGGCGGAGAGGAATCGCGCGGGCGCCTCCTGCTGGGGAACGTGCCCGCAGCGCTCGACCGGGATCAGCGCGACGTCCGGCAGGGCGGCGGCCATGCGCCGCGCGTAGTCGAGCGTCATGAGCTGGTCGGAGACGCCCCAGACGAGCCGGACAGGGGTCTTCATCTCGCGCAGCGCGTCCTCGGTCATGAGGAACGGAGCCGCTCCGGCGGCCGCGGCGGCGAAGCGCGCGATGGGGCCGGCCGGGCCGCGCCGCACGACGTCGTCCAGAACGCGGTCGGGGATGGCCGGGCTGCCCGGGTCCCTGAGACGTGCCATCGCGTCCCGCGCCTCCTCGCGCGTCTTCGGCAGGAGACTCGGACCGCCGCCCGAGCCCATCAGCGGGCCGCCGTTGACCGCGATCACGCGTTCGACGCGTTCGGGATGCCGCGCCGCGAAGACCATGGCGACCCAGGCGCCGAGGGAGTTGCCGACGAGCGACACGCGCTTGGTCCCCGCCTGCCGCTCGACGACGGCCTCGAGGCCGCCGAAGATGTCGGCGAACGGGATGGGGCCGGCGGGAGGCGCGCTCTCGCCGTGACCGGCGAGGTCCGGGACCAGGAGCGTGTGGCGCGCGGCGAGCGATCGGGCCACGTGGAACCACGTCCCCGCGTTGTCGCCGGCGCCGTGAAGGAGAACGAGGACCGGACCGGATCCGCCGACGAAGGCCGTCTGGGGGCCGGCGGGCGCCCGTACGACGACCTTCCTCAGCCCGGCCCTGCGCAGCGCGCGCCGGGCGAACCACGCGAACACCTCGAGCGGGCGGTTGACGAAGAGCCAGCCCGCGGCGAGGGCCCCGCCGGCGACGACGACGAGCGGCACCCACGCTTCAATCGGCACGGGAACCCCACTGGATGACGGTCGCGGCCCAGACGAAGCCGAGGCCTGCCCCCACGAAGACGACGCGCGACCCGTCCTTCACCTTGCCGCTCTGGAGGCCGAGCTCGAGGGACAGCACCTGGTCGTTCTGGCCGAGGTGGCCGTAGTCGTCGAGGTACGTGCTCTGCTCGGGTTTCAGGCCCAGCTCCGCGAGCACGGCGTCGTGCGCGCTCTTCTTGAAGTGGAGGATCGCGAGGTAGTCGATGCCGTTCTCCGGAGCCCCCGAGCTCCGGAGCGCCTCGCGGATCACCGCGTAGAAGTTCGGCATCGTGACCTCGTTCAGCCTGTTCTTGAACGCCTCCTCGTCGGGCACGACGAAGTGCGCGCGCCGGACGTCCGCCGGTTCGGGCGGCCAGGCGCGGGCGCCGAGCGCGGGCACGATGCACATCTCCGAAAGCGAGCCGTCCCCCCGGAAGGCCGACGCGAGGACCGCGTTGCGCCCGAGGTTCTTCCGGAGAACGACGGCCGAGCCCGCGGACCCGATGTCGAGCATGAAGCGCGTCGCGGGCACGGACAGGTCGATGAGGTCGTTGTTCCGGTAGCCCGAGACGAGGAGGACGGTATCGAGGCCCTCGTGCGTCAGCATGAGGGCCTTGGCGACGTCGAGGGCGGCCATCATGGAGCCGCACATGGCCTCCATGTCGAAGCTCCACGCCTTCCGGGCGCCGATCCTGTCCGCGACCCAGAGGCCCGCGAGCCAGCACGGATAGTCCTTGTGCTGGGCCCCGCACCAGATCACGAGGTCGACGGCGGAGCCGTCGATACCGGCGGAGGCGAGGGCCTTGCGGGCGGCGGCGAGACCCATGATGGCGGTCGGCTCGGCGGGACCCGCGACGGGCTTTTCCTTGACGCCGAACTTCTGGGCGATGACGGCCTCGGGGATGCCGGTTGCCGCCGAGAGGTCGGCCGCGGTCATCCTGCCCGAAGGCAGCCAGGTTCCGTGTCCGAGGATGCCGACGTGCATGAAGGATCCTCTCTTCTGTTGAGTAGTGAATCACCTCTCAATATAGGCGATGTGGCCCGACTGGCAATGAAAAACTCCAAATTCTTCGTAGAATGATGCAGATGCATCTGATTTCGGGTTGCCTCGGAAGCCCGTCAGGACGTACTTTTGCATCGACAACTGAATCACTTCTCATTGAGCCGGAGGTCGATTTGACGACAGGGGAAACGCAGCCGCGCGCGCCGAATTCGGGCTCGGGCAGCCCGGACGCGGCCGAGCGCCTTCTGACCTCCGCCGTCGCTCTCTTCTCGAAGAAGTGGTACGGGACGGTCTCTGTCGCCGAGATCTGCAGGGAGGCGGCCCTCTCGAACGGCGTCTTCTACCGTTACTACGAGGACAAGGAAACGCTCTTCAAGGTGATCCTCGGCCGGATCCTCGACCAGATCCGCGAGGCCCTCGAGCGCGTCGACGGGAGGACTCCCGGCGAACGCCTGCGCCGCTTCGCCGGGACGATCACCCGTTTCTCGGAAGAGCACCCCGACCTCGTCTCCGTCTTCCGCGAGGGGCAGTACCGGCATTTCGAGTACGAGCGGCGCCTCGTCGCGATCTACGAGCGGAGCCTCGGCGCGGCCCTCGGACGCGAGATCGGGCTCGCCGAATACCTCTTCGCGCTCGGCGGCCTCCGGTTCTGCGCGATCAACTGGGCCTTCAACGCCGCCCCGGTCCGGCTGGACGCGGTCTGCGCCATCCTCGAGCAGGGCCTCTTCCGCGGCCTCGAGTTCGACCCTGACAAGGTCTTCGGCGGAACTGCCACCCCGCTCCCGGTCGCTCTCGAGGAGGGGGCGCGCGAGCGCCTCCTGAGGTCCGGGAGGAAGCTCTTCGGGGACAAGGGCTTCTTCGAGACGAACGTCCACGAGGTCACGGACGGCGCACGGCTCTCGGTCGGGGCCTTCTACATGCACTTCGAGTCCAAGGAGGCCTTCTACGGCGAGCTCATCGCGAGGGTCGGACACGACGTGCGCGCCTTCATCGCGGGAAACCTGGCGGCCCCGGGTCCACCTCTCAACGCCCTCGAGTACGAGCTGCGGGGTCTCTGGCTCTGGCTCATCTACCTTTCGATCGACAAGCGCTGCTACAGCATCGTCCGGGAGGCCGAGTTCGTCCTCCCGGCGGCCGTGCGCGATTACTACGCCGCCTTCGCGGCCGGATACCGAAAGCGACCGGCCCGCCTCCGCGTCGCGAAGGTCGCTCCCGGCATCCACGAGGGAACCGCCGTCGAATACCTCATGGGCCTCGCCCACTACTTCGGGCTGGAGGCCGCGTTCGACGAGTCGCCCGTGGACGCGCGGGCCCTCGTCGAGACCATCGGACGCTACCTGGCCCGGGGACTCTCCGAATTCCTGTCCCCAGAGGAGCTGACATGAACCCGCAGGACGTCTATCGCACCAAGCTCGTCTCCATCGACGAGGCCGTCTCCCACATCAAGAGCGGCGACGACGTGATCGTCGCCCAGTGCGCCTCCGAGCCGCAGGGGTGCATGGCGAGGTTCCACGTCGTGGCCGATGGGGTCGAGAACGTCCGGGTCTTCTCCGTCCTGACCCTGAAGGAATACGACTTCTACATGAAGAAGGAGATGAAGGGCCGCTTCGAGCTCGCGTCGTGGTTCCACGCCCCCGGCTCGCGCGCCGCCCTGAAGGCGGGCACGGGCACCGTCACCTACGTGCCCAACATGCTCCATCGCGCCGCCACGGACCGCATCCACGCGCGCCGCCCCGACATCTTCTTCGGCACCTGCACGCCGCCCGACAAGCACGGCTTCGTGTCCCTCTCGCTCGGGATCACGTACGAGAAGGACATCATGGACCACGCGCGGATCTCGGTCCTCGAGGTGAACCCGCGCCTCCCGCGGACGTTCGGCGACACGCAGGTCCACGTGTCCAAGGTGGACTTCTTCGTCGAGCACGACCAGGAGGTCCCCTCGCTTCCCGCGCCCGTTCCGAGCGAGACGGACCTCGCGATCGGCGCGCACATCGCGGACCTCGTCGAGGACGGGGCCACGATCCAGCTCGGCATCGGCGGCATCCCGAACGCCGCGGCCCTCGCCCTCAAGGGCAAGAACGACCTCGGCGTCCACACGGAGATGCTCGTGGACTCCATGATGGAGCTCTACGAGCTGGGCGTCATCACGAACGCGCGGAAGTCCCTGAAGCCCGGCAAGTTCATCACGACGTTCGCGATGGGATCGAGGAAGTTCTACGACTGGCTCGACGACAACCTGGCCGTCGAATTCCAGCGCGGGAGCTGGGTCAACAATCCGGCCGTCATCGCACAGAACTCCCGGATGGTCTCGATCAACACGTGCATCTCCGTGGACCTCACCGGGCAGGTCGCGAGCGAGTCGATCGGCGCCCAGCAGTATTCGGGCACCGGCGGCCAGTCCGACACGGCGCAGGGCGCCGTCGCCGGCTTCGACGGGAAGGGCAAGAGCATCATCGCGTGCGCGAGCACGGCGCGGGGCGGGAAGGTCTCCACGATCGTCCCGATGCTTGCCGAGGGCTCGGCCGTGACGCTCCACCGGTCGCATGTCGACCACGTCGTGACCGAGTACGGCGTCGCGCGGCTCAGGGGAAAGACCGTGCGCGAACGGACCCGCGAGCTGATCGGCGTGGCCCATCCCGACTTCCGCGTGGACCTGACCGAGAAGGCGACGGCGCTCGGCTACCTCTGATGCGGGCCGGACGGCCGAGCCGGACGGCGCTGGGGGCCGCGGCGCATCGCGCCGCTCACCAGGTCCTCGAGGGAGGACGGGTCTTCTCGGACCCGCTCGCGGTGCGGATCCTGGGCACGGACGCGGAGGCGGCGATCTCGAAGGCCGGCCTCGACCCGACGCGGCGGCCCCTGCGGCTCTTCATCGCGGTCCGTTCCCGCTTCGCGGAAGACGCTCTGGCCGTCGCGTTCGCCGAGGGCGTGCGCCAGCTCGTCGTCCTCGGCGCGGGCCTCGACACCTATGCCTGCCGGAGCCCGCTGGGCGAGGATCTCCGCATCTTCGAGGTGGACCATCCGGCGACGCAGGAGTGGAAGCGCGAGCGCCTGGCCGCGGCAGCGATCCCCGTGCCCCGCAGCCTCACGTTCGTCCCGGTCGACTTCGAAGAAGAGACGCTGGCTCGCGCTCTCCCCCCGGCGGGGTTCGACCCGGACGCTCCCGCGTTCTTCACGTGGCTCGGGGTCGTACCCTACCTGACGGAGGAGGCGGTCTTCGCGACTCTCGCGTTCATCGGCGGTCTCCCCGGCGGTTCCCACGTCGTGTTCGACTATGGAAACCCGCCGCTCCCCGGCGAGCCCGGCGATCGATACGCCGCGTTTCGGGACGAGCTCTCGAGGCGCGTCGAGGCCGCGGGTGAGACGTTCCGGAGTCACTTCGAAACCGCCTCCCTGCACGTCGAGCTGCGGGTACGGGGCTTCCGCAGGATCGAAGACCTCGGACCTTCGGCGATCCGGGACCGCTTCTTCCCCGGAGGGTCCGGCGCCCCGCCCGACCGGGGCGGCCACGTCGTCCACGCCTCCACGCGTTGAATCGGGGCGGCTCCGGCGACGCTTCAGGCCGCGTGCTTCGCGAGGAACCCGAGGACGATCGTGTTGACCTCGGCCGCCTTCTCGAGGACGGCGACGTGCCCCGCGCCGGGAATCAGGTGGTACTCGGAGCCCGCGATCGCCGCGTGCATGATCTCGCCGTAGCGCGGCGGCTTGAGGACGTCGAGCTCGGCCGAGGCGATGCAGGTCGGGACCTTGATCTTCCCGAGGTCGGCGCGGACGTCGAAGCGCGCGAAGCTCTCGATGAGCCGGACGGCCGCCGGCAGGTCGAGCTGGGCGTAGCGCTGCTCGGCCATCGGAATGAGGTCGGGCCGGCTCGCGAGAAAGCTCTCCGAGTACGTGTCGGCGCAAATCAGGCGGAAGAAAAGCGGCCCGTCTCCGAGCCGTGCCGCCAGCCTCCAGCGCTCGATGATCGCCGCGAGCAGCGGCTCGCTGTGGGACACGGAGGTCACGATCGTCAGCGTCCGGCAGCGCTCCGGGTGGCGGATGCCCATCACGAGGTTGAGCTCGCCGCCGTACGACGTCCCGACCATGTGCGCGGGGCCGAGGCGGAGGCGGTCCATGAGCGCCGCGAGGTCCTCGCCGTGCTGCTCGAGCGAGTAGGGGCCCTCGGGGTGCTCGCTCCGGCCCTGCCCGCGCATGTCGTACGCGAGGACGCGGTACCTCCTCGAGAGGTCGGGCATCTGGAAGGCCCAGGACGTCGTGTTCATGAACACGCCGTTGTTCAGGACGAGGAGCTCCCCGCCCTCGGGGCCGTGGAATTCGTAGTGGAGCTCGACGCCGTTGACGCGCGCGCGGGTCATGCCGCCCTCCTCGCCTTCGCCCGGAGCCGGAGGTTTCCCACGATTCCGAAGGGAAAACGGTAGACGCTGAGGATGAAGAGAAGGCCCAGCCAGAGAAGCCAGCGGTCGGGGTTCACGAGGTCCCGCAGCAGCGGCACCCCGGCGAGCCCGCGGCTCGCGAGCCTCATGAGGTCCTGCAGGTAATTCTCCGTGACGATGAAGAGCGTCGCCCCGATCACGGACCCGTAGAGGGTGCCCATGCCTCCGATGACGACCATGAGCAGGATGTCGATCATGATCTCGAACGACAGCGACGTGTCGGGCCCGTTGTACCGCAGCCACAGCGCGAGGAGCGCTCCCGCGAGCGTCGCGAACGCGGCCGAAAGCACGTTCGACGCCGTCCGGTACAGCACGGTCCGGTAGCCGAGCGCCTCGGCACGGAACGCGTTCTCGCGGATCGCCTGGAGCACGCGGCCGAACGGAGAGTTCACGATGCGCAGCATCACGAGGAAGAGGGCCGCGGAGACGGCGAGGAGCAGGTAGTAGGAGATCAGCCTCCCGTCGAGGGACACGCCGAGGAGCGGACGCGTCGACAGCGAGAAGCCCGGCGAGAGCATCGCGGGGACCTTGAAGCTCAGCCCGTCCTCGCCGCCCGTGAGGTCCGACAGCTGCGACGCGAGCGTCTGGAACGCCGTCGCGACGGCGAGGGTGATCATCGCGTAGTACAGCGCCTTCACGCGCAGGCTGAAGAGGCCGATCACGAGGGACAGGACGAGGGACACGGCGAGAGCGGCGACGACTCCCGCCGCCACGGCCGGCCAGTTCGGCCCCATGCGCGTGATGGCGATCGCGACGCCGTACGCGCCGATCCCGAAGAACATCGTGTGCGCGAAGGAGATGATGCCCGTGTAGCCGAGCAGGAGGTCGAAGCTCGCGACGAGGACGACGAAGGTGCAGGTCTTCGCGGCCACGTTCAGGGCCTTCGCGCCGGGGAAGACGAACGGCGTCACCAGGAGGCCGAGTCCGATCACGACGAGGACGAGCGCGAGGACGCGGCTGCGCGGAAGGTCGCCCGAGAGCACGCGGCGGAGCATCAGCGCTTGCCCGCCGGATAGAGCCCTTCGGGCCGCCACAGGAGGACGATCACCATCAGCAGGATGTTCGAGAAGAGGGCCACTTTCGGTGCGACGAATCCGGCGTAGTTCGAGACGAGGCCCACGAGGAGCGCGCCGATGAAGCAGCCGCCGACCGAGCCCATCCCGCCGATGATGATCACGATGAACAGGAGCACGTTCACGAGGTCGCCCATCTGGGGGATCACGCTCTGCTGGTAGAGCCCCCAGAGGACGCCGCCAAGACCGGCGAGGGCGGCGCCCGTGACGAAGACGCCGACGAACAGCCTGCGAATCCGGTAGCCGAGGCTCTCCACCATCTCCCCGTCCTGGACGCCCGCCCGGATGAGGAGGCCGATCTTCGTGCGGGCCAGAACCCAGAACATCGCGGCGAAGACGGCCAGCCCGATGACGACCGCGATGACGCGGTATCGCTCGATCGCGGCCTCGCCGAAGAGCAGGGAGCCCCGGAACGCCGCCGGGAGCGGAAGCGGGATGGCCTGCGGCCCCCAGACGACCTTGATCAGCTCCTCGCCGACGATCATCCCGCCCATCGTGATCATGATCTGCTTCAGCGGCTGGCCGTAGACCGGGCGGATGATCACGCGCTCGAACGCGAGGCCGACGGCTCCGGTGACCGCCATCGCGACGAGCATCGCGGGCAGCACTGCGGCGAGGTTCCAGAAGAGACTCTCGCGTCCGGTCCAGTTCGTCATCGTCCCGAGCACGGCGGTCGCGAGGAAGGCGCCGAGCGTGATGAAGACGCCGTGGCCGAAGTTGAGGACGTCCATCAGGCCGAACACGAGCGTCAGGCCCGAGGCGATGATGAAGATGATCATCCCCATCGCGAGCCCGGCGAACGTGAGCGTGACCCACGTCGAGAAGGACTTGACGAGCGGCAGCGCCACGAGGGCGAGCACCGGGATCAGGAGAAGCGGCAGGCGGTCCGGCCGGATCGCCGGCAGCGCGTCGGGGACGGGAGCCGCCGGAATGGAAGAGCTCATCCAGCCTCCGTCGTCATTGGTGGGCCGCCAGCGACAGGCCCAGAAGGCGCTGCTGCAGGGCCTCGTCGCCGGCGAGCTCGGCCATGGGGCCGGCGTGGACGATTCGGCCGCCGTCCATCACCGCGGCGCGGTCTCCGACCTGGCGCGCGAAATTGAAGTTCTGCTCGACGAGCAGCATGGTGGTGTCGGTCCGCTTGAGCTCCCGGACGGCTCCGACCATGTTCTGGATGATGGCCGGCGCCAGGCCCTTGCTCGGTTCGTCGACGAGCAGCAGCTTCCGGGGCTCGACGATGGCGCGGGCCACCGCGAGCATCTGCTTCTGCCCGCCCGACAGCAGCCCCGCGGGGTGCTGCCAGAAGCGCTTCAGCGCCGGAAACTGGCCGAAGATCAACTCGAGACGACCCGGGTCGATGTCCTCGGCTCGTTTCGCCCCCCGGGCCGCGAGGAGCAGGTTCTCGCGCACGGTGAGGTCGGCGAAGATCCCCATGTTCTCGGGCACGTACGCGATGCCCTTTCGCGCGATCTCCGGCGTCGCGAGCGCGCCGATGTCCTCGCCCTCGAACCGGATCGCTCCCGACGAGGCGTGCCACAGGCCCATGATGCTGCGCAGCGTCGTCGTCTTGCCGGCGCCGTTCCGGCCGAGGAGCACCGTGAGCTCGCCGCGGGCGACCTCGAGGTCGACTCCGTGCAAGATGTGATAGGCGCCGATGTGCGTGTGGACGCCCTGAAGCTTCAGGAGCGGAGCGCTCAACGGCTCACCTCGACCCCCAGGTACGCCTCCTGGACCACGGGGGAGGCGATCACGGCGCCCGGCTCGCCGTCGGCCACGAGCGCGCCGTTGTGCAGCACCACGATGCGGTCCGACAGCTCGCGCACGACGTCCATCTTGTGCTCGACGAGGAGGATCGTCTTGTCGCGCCGCGCCTTGAGCGAGCGGATCAGGTCCAGGATGACCGGAACCTCGTCGACGCTCATGCCCGCGGTCGGCTCGTCGAACATGAAAACGTCCGGCTCGAGCGCCATGAGGATCGCGACCTCGAGCTTGCGCTGGTCTCCGTGGGGCAGCGCGCTGGCGGCGACGTCGCGCCTGGCCGTGAGCGCGACCGTCTCGAGCACCTCCTCGGCGCGGCCGATCAGCTCCCTGTGGCTGCTCCACACGCTCCACAGGTTCCGCCCGAGGCCGGCGCGGGACTGCACGGCGAGTCGGACGTTCTCGAGGACGGTCAGGTTCGGGAACAGGTTCGTCAGCTGGAACGCGCGGCCGATGCCGAGGTGGCTCCGTTCGGGCGCCGAGATCGCGCTGATGTCCTCGCCGTGGAGAAACACGCGGCCGGAGGTGGCCCGGAGCTGGCCCGAGATCAGGTTGAAGTACGTGGTCTTGCCCGCGCCGTTCGGTCCGACGATCGCCGTCAGGGTCCCCGCCGCGAATCCGCACGACACGCCGTCGACGGCCACGTGGCCGCCGAACCGGATGGTCAGGGCGCGGGTCTCGAGGGAGAAGTTCATCGGCTCACGACGTCGGATTCGGCGGTCCGGACGGGACCGGCCGCGCGGACGGGCGCGCGGCCGGTCCGGGGGATTCTCAGCGCTTGTTGCGGATCGGGATGTCCATGTCCTCGATCTTGATCTCGCGGACGAGCTCGGGGATGGCCCAGGCCACGTTCGGGTCGACCTTGATCTTGAAGTGGTACATGGACTGAAGGGCCTGGTGGTCCTCCTTGCGGAAGATCATTTTCCCCTTCGGTGTCTCGAACGACATGCCTTCCATCGTGGCGATCAGCTTCTCGGTGTCGGTGTTTCCGCCCGTCTTCTTCAGCGCATCCACGATGGCGAGGCCCGCGGCCATGCCGCCCGCCGTGAAAAAGTCGGGGGGCGCCTTGAACCTCTTCTCGTGCTCCGCCACGAGCCACTTGTTGATCGGGTTCTTCGGAATGTCGTAGTAGTAATAGGCGGCGCCTTCCATGCCCGGGAAGGGCTTGTAGGCGGCCAGGGCCGGCAGGATGTTGCCGCCGGTCGCGATCTCGATGCCGTAGCGCTTCGGGTCGAGGTCGGCGATCTTGAAGGGGTTCCCGGCGCCGGCCCAGTTGATGAAGATGATCTTCCGGCCCTTCTTGTCCTTGAGCGCGTCGAAGAGGCGCTGCGCGCCGGCCGTGAAGTCGGTCGTGTTCGCCGGCAGGTACTCCTCGTGGACGAGCGTCGCGTGCTTCAGGGCGCCCTTGAACGCCGTGACGAAGTCGCGGCCGAACGCGTAGTCCTGTGCGAGGGTCGCGATGTTCACGCCGGCCTTGTCGAGGGCGACGGCGTTCGAGATCGCGTCCTGCGAGGAATTCCGGCCGGTCCGGAAGACGTAGCGGTTCCACTTGTCGCCGGTGATCGAGTCGGCGACGGCCGGCTCGACGATGAGGATCTTCTTGTACTCCTCGGCCACCGGCAGCATCGCGAGAGCGACGCCCGAGCTCGTCGGCCCGACGGCGAGGTCCGCCTTGTCGTCCGCGAACGCCGCCGCGAGCTGGGCCTTGCCCACGTCGGGCTTGCCCTGGCTGTCCTTCTCGATCACGACCAGCTTGTGGCCGTTGACCGTCATCGTGCCGCCGGTTCCGTATTCCAGACCCATCATCAGCCCGGTCTGGGTCTGCTTGGCATAGGCCTCCAGCGGCCCCGTCTTGTCGTAGACGTGGGCGATCTTGACGTCCTGCCCGACGGCGACCCCCGCGCAGAGAGAGAGCGCGGCGAAGCCGGCTCCGAGAGCCGGCCGTTGTCTGCGGTTTCGTTTCATGCGTTCTCCTGGCTCAGGCGTGGCGCCGGGCGACGGACCTCGCCGGCGTCCCGGCCGAGGAGGGCGTCGAAGGGCCCACGCGTGCTTGAAAAGGGGCGGCGGCCGAGTGCGCCGCCGCCCGTGCCCTGGTCCCCCCGGTGACGGCGCGCCTGGAGGGTCTGTCGGCGCGTCTCACTCGGCGATCCGTCGAGGCTAGAACCAGTAGTTGAGGTTGAGGCCGAGCTGCCACCAGTTCTCCCCGGCCACGCTGTTGATCGTGGGGCCGAAGGTGTAGCCGGAGAGGAACGGCGTGTAGTGCGCGTTCTTGTCGTTCTTGAGCGAGGTGTACCAGAGGCCGATGAAGGCCCGCTTCGTGAGGGCGTAATCGTACCCGGCGTTCCACTGCGTGGCGCCCGTGTCCGCCTGCGAGGTCGTCTCGCCCGCGATGCCGTAGGTGACGTAGAACGCATGGGGCCCGAACGAATAGGAAACGGGGATCATCCAGGCGTCGCGCTTGGCGGCCGTGTCGGCCACCGTGCTCGCCTGCGAGCTGAAGGCATAGTTGTCGTACGACGTGTGGTCGTAGACGACGCCCAGCCTCAGGCCGATCGGAAGCGTGTACGAAGCGCCCGCGCGGAACGCGAAGAGATCGGGCGGGCCGGCCTGCACCGCCGGGGTGTAGACGCCGCCGGTGATGCGCTGCTCGACGGCGCTGACCTGGACCGACAGGGGCCCCTTGTTGTAGCGGGCCGTGCCGTAGAGGCCGCCGCCGTTCTCGTAGTTCCGCGCGTAGCCGGCCGTTCCCGGTGGAACGTAGTGGAGCTCGTCGCCCGTGAAGTTCTGGCTCCAGGCCAGCTGGAAGTCGAAGCCGCTGTAGTTCACCGAGTTGAAGCGCACGACGTTCCGCGAGCGGGTGTTGCCGAGAGTGAACAGGCTCGCGTAGCCGACGCCGGCCTTGGTCGTGGGCGTGACCTGGTCGAGGATGTTGAACGTGCCGAGGCCGTTCGCGTCCCAGATCCTCTGCGTCTCGCCGGGTCCCGCCGGCAGGCCGAGATAGCCCACGTTGATCGTGTCGGTGTAGTAGACGGTCGACTTGCCGAAGACGAGCGAGCCGTAGGGCGAGGAGATGCCCCCCCACGTGTCGCCGTCCGCCCAGCCGGTGACGTCGCCGGTGTGGTAGGTCGCCGTGCCGATCAGGTTGTTGTTGTTGTAGGCAGGGTCGACCGGGCGGACGTCGGCCTGGAAGCGGCTCTCGATCCGGAAGATTACGTTCCAGCCGTTCGCGATCTTCGAGGTGCTCGCGATGATGAGACGGGACGTGTTGTCGTCGAGCCGCGTCTCGGAGCTCATCCCCGGGCGGCTCGTGTTCGTGACCTCGCTCTCCTTCAGGCCGACGGCGAGAAGGCCCGAGATCGAGACGTTCGTGAAGGACCCGACGTAGAACCCGAGCGCGGGCGCCGGTGCGTAGGCGGGCGCGGGCGTCGGCGCGGGCGCGGCGGCCGCGGGGGTCTGGGCCCGGGCCGGGACACCCGCCGCGACAGCGACGGCGGCTGCGATGGCGAAAACGGCGACGCGAAACCTCATGACTCCTCCTGTAAGACCGATTGAACTAAGTTCCGGGGTTCGGATGGCCGGCAGGACGCCCTCGTCCGTGAACACCTCCTTCAGGTTTCCGGCGTCTCTTCACGGCATGACGAACGCGGCTGCGCACTGGTTGTAGCCCACTCCGGAGCCGACCATCACGAGGCGATCGCCCGAACGGATCTTCTTCCTGGCGAGCGCATCGTCGAGGGCCATCGGAATGCAAGCCGAGCCGGTGTAGCCCCATTCCTCCATGATGGTGTGAGTCTTCTCGAGCGGCAGGCCGAGGTCGGCCATCACGAGGTCGATCGACGGCTTTCGGACCTGGGTGAAGATGATGAAGTCGATGTCGGAGACGGCGAAGCCCGATCCGGCGGCCAGCTTGCGCACGAGCCTCGGCCAGCCCTCGTGGTTGATCTCGGGCGGGTAGCGTTCGAGCATCTTCACGGTCGTCCGTCCGGCCTTCACGGATTCCACGGTCGCGGGCTCGTACGTTCCGCCCGAGTAGATGCCCCAGTACCTGTGGTACGAGCCGCCGGCCTGCGCCGCGGCGCCCACGAAGCCGGGCCGGTCGGCGCCGACGAGCACGGCCGCGCCGGCACCGTCTCCGTAAAAGAAGACGAGAGGGTCGTCGGGAGCGGCGAGCTTGTGCATGAGATAGACGCCGACGACGAGCACCGTCTTGATCGCAGGATTCGTGGCGATCCATCCGGCGCCGGATGCCAGGGCCGTCGGGAAGGACGCGCACGCGCATCCGACGTCGAACGTCCCCGCGTTCACCGCGCCCAGCTTGTACTGAAGGACGACCGACGTCGCGGGCGAGATGTAGTCCGGCGAGTCGGTCCCGAGGATGATCAAGTCCACGTCCTCGGGCCGCTTGCCGGCGCGCTCGAGAGCCTGCCTCGCCGCGGGCAGAGCGACGTCGGACGTCGCCCAGGTCTCGGGCGCGTTCCATCGGCAGCGGATGCCGGAAGAGGCCTCCATCTTGTCGACGAAATCGGGAAGGTGCGCGAAGCGCCTGCGCAGATCGTCGTTGTGGACTCGGATCTCGGGAAGGTAGCAGCCTGTGGAGACGATCGAGCCGAATCGAGTCATGCCCTGGTTTCCCTTGCTCTCCCCGGACTGGCCTGAAACCTAAAACCTAACACTCGGTATGTTTTCGATTGTGATCCTAGACACAAGCAGACCGAGGTGTCAATCCGCCATTTGCGGCGCGACGGCAGCTCAGAGTCCCTTCAGGATCTCCTGTCTCTTCTTCTCGTACTCGTCCGCGCTGATCAGCCCCTGGTCGAGGAGGGACTTGAGTTTCCGCAGCCGCTCGGCCGGATCCTGCGGGACGGCCGGCGCGGCGTTGCCCGGAGCGGATGCCGCCGCCGGCGCGGCCGTCGCGGCGGGCGCCGCAGCGGGTGCGGTCACGGCCGGCGGAGGTCCGGGAGCGGCCGGGGATCCGAGGTCGAAGACGAGCCAGTTCGTCCGCTCGTGGCCGAGCCAGCGATCGCCCCGCACGAGCGGAGGCGCGGCGCCGAGCGCGTCCGGCGCTCGGGCGGTCAGGCGCACGCTCTGGGACGTCATCGCGTCCCGTGGGTCCAGCTTCGACGGACTCGTGTCGACGTTCTCGACGTAGCCGATGTTGTCGAAGACGAGGTTGAGCTTTCCCTCCTTCACGAAGGCGATGCCGTCGGAGAACCGGACGGCTCCCAGGGTGAGATATCGCGGGACGTTGCGCACGGAGAAGTAGACCCATTGGTCGGGGGCCGCCTTTCGCAGACCCTCCGCCAGCTTCGGCGCCAGCTGTGCGACGTCGTCGGCGACGAGGAGCACGCCCTCGTTCCGCCACTTGAAGAGCGAGAACTCCTCGACTTGGACGGACGCGAGGATCCTCGCGACGCGCTCGCTCGAGAGCGCCGCCGGGTGGTCGTACCGCGGTCCGGCGCCCGCCTTCTTGAACGATCGCAGCGAGACGACGACCTGGCCCTGCGAGTAAACGGGCATCTCGCGCGTGGTCGAGCTGCAGCCTGCGGCGACGAGCAGCAGACCCGAGAGGAGGCCGGGCGCGAAGGATCCGAAGCGCGTGCGAGCAGATGGCCTCAAACGTCGTCCTCCCCGATCCGGTCTTGCGAGACCAGACAGTCGGTTTGTTTTGAAGGTAGTCCCGGCGTAAACGCGGTGTCAATGGGGAGTTCTCATCGACGGGCACCGGGGATCGGTGCCGTCACACGAGACGGGACTTCTTCCGGTTCGCGAGCTTCTCGGTGAGCTGGAGGTTCCGGCGGATCTGCTCGAGCATCTTGGCCTCGAGGCCTCCCCGGCCGCCGGAAGCGCGCACGTCGCGGCGCTTGGCGCGTCCGAACGCCTGCCGGGCCGCCCGCGCGTCGCCGAGCGCGAGGTACGCGAGCCCGAGGTGCGTGAGGCCCGTCGGCGTCTCGCCGAGGTCCGTCGCGCGGCGCAGGCACTCGACGGCGCGGTCGAACTCGCGCCGCTTGTAGTGGACCCAGCCCTTGGCCGCGAGCGGGAACTGCCGCATCTCCTTCGGGGAGAGCTTGAGCGAGAGGTCCGCGAGCTCGAGCGCGGCGTCGAGGTCCTCCCCCATCTCCGCGAGCGCCGTCGCGCGCTGGAAGTACGCGATCGACCGCGCGTAGTTGGATCGCACGGCGCTCAGCATCTCCTCGGCGACGCGGCTTCCCTCGCGGAACTTCCCCTCGGCCTTGAGCGCCTCGAGGAGCGTCGCGTACGCGGCGGCGGCGACCATCTCGCCGGGCTCGCGCGAGAGGACGCGGCGGGTCGTCGCGACGGCCTCGGACGTGCGTCCGACGGCCGAGCACAGGAGGGCGTAGGCGATCAGGAGCGTCGGGTTCTCCGCGTCGACCTTCAGGGCGCGCCGGTAGATCGCGAGCGCCTTCTGCGGGTCGCGCACGGCCGCGGCCTCGGCGCGGCGCGCGAGCTGCGCGGCCTCTCCGGTCACCTTCGGAAGCGCGCGGGCTCCCGACGGGGCGAGGAGCTTGCACGCCTCCTGGTACTCGATCCGATTCGGGTTCAGCTCGAGTGCCGACTGGAAACGCTGGGCGGCCTTCTGCGTCCAGCCCCGGTCGAGGTAGCAGAGGCCGAGCTGATAGAGCGCGTCCTCGTCGTCGGGGTCGAGGCGCACGGCCTTCTGGAACGCCTCGGTCGCCTCCGCGAGGCGGCCGCGCTCGTACGCGATCGTCCCGAGGAGGGAGAACGCCTGCGGATTCTCGTCGATCTCGACGGCCTTCTTGAGGAACGTCTCGGCCCGGGCGAGCTGGCCCTGGAGCGCGAAGAGCGCCCCGAGCGCGAAGTACGGAAGGAACGCGTCCGGCTTGACGGCGACGGCCTCCTTGAGGGCCTGGAGGGCCTGGTCCGTTCGGCCGGACTCGTTCTCGAGGACCCCCGTGTAGACGAGCGCCTCGAAGTGGCGGGGCTCGCGCGCGAGGACCGTGCGGAGCATCTGGGAGGCGCGCTCCGTCTCGCCCTCGTTGAAAGCGGTCTCGCCGAGAAAGAAGGCGAGGTCGGCGTTCGTCCTGTCGAGGCGGAACGCCTCGTCGAGCGCGCGGACGGCCTTCTCGGGGTCGAGCGCGTAGAACGCGAACTCCGCGTCCTCGAGGAGAGCCTTGAAGCGCTCGCGGCGCTCGCCCGAGAACCCGCCGAGCATCCGCTCCTTGCGCTCGAGGAAGCGCTCGCGCTTCTCCATCGCGGCCATGTGGAGGTCGACGCGTGTCTCCCACAGGTCGAGGAGCTCCTCTTCGACGAGGAGGCCCTTCCGCTCGAGGAGGTCCTTGAGCGCGAGGAGACCCGTCTGCGAAACGAACCCGTTCTTCTCCTGGCGGTTGAGCGACTCGAGGAGCATCTTGAGCGTCTCGGCGCTGCGCTTGACGATCTCCTCGAGCACGGAGACGCGTTCGAGGAGGTGCTCGTCGAGCGAGACGCCTTCCTCGGACGTCCCTTCGTCGTACGTGTCGGCCGCTCCCGAGACGACGAGGAGCTTGCTCTGGCACTTGGAACAGTGCTCGCGGTCGAGGTCGTTCGAGGTGCCGCAGACCTGGCAGATCAAACCCGATCCCCGCCGGCCCCCGCGTAGCGGTAGAAGCCGCGCCCCGTCTTCTTCCCGAGCCAGCCCGCGTCCACCATCTGCACGAGGAGCGGACAGGGGCGGTACTTGTCCTCGCCGAGCCCCGCGTGGAGGACGCGCAGGATCGCGAGGCAGGTGTCCAGCCCGATGAAGTCCGCGAGCGTGAGCGGGCCCATCGGGTGGTTCATGCCGAGCTTCATGATCCCGTCCACGGCCTCGGGCGTCGCGATGCCCTCGTGGAGCACCCAGAACGCCTCGTTCAGCATCGGCATGAGCACGCGGTTCGAGACGAACCCCGGGAAGTCCCGACAGAGGAGCGGCGTCTTTCCCATCGACTTCGCGAGGTCGACGACGGCCGCCGCCGTCTCGTCGGACGTTGCGGCGCCCCGGATGACCTCGACGAGCGTCATGACGGGAACGGGGTTCATGAAGTGCATCCCGATGACCTTCTCGGGCCGCTTCGTCGCGGCCGCGAGGCGCGTGATCGAGATCGACGACGTGTTCGAGGCGAAAAGGCCCGACGGCTTCACGATCCCGTCGAGCCTCCCGAGCAGGTCCTTCTTGACGGCCTCGCTCTCGACGACGGCCTCGACGACGAGGTCCACGTCCGCAAAGCGGCCGAGATCCGTCGCCGCCTCGATGCGCCCGAGCGCCGCGTCGCGCGCTTCCGTCGCGACCTTGCCCTTCTCGACCTGCCGGCCGAGGTTCTTCTCGATGGTCCCGAGGCCCCTGCGGACGACGTCCTCGGCGACGTCGAGGAGGACGACGCCCCTCCCCGCGAGCGCGGCCACGTGGGCGATGCCCGCGCCCATCTGTCCGGCGCCGACGACGCCGATCCTGTCCAGAGTCATCCCGGCGAACACTCCTGCGGAAGCATCCGCTCCCGCCGCCGGAGCGTATCAGGACGGCGCGAGGGCGACCCGGGCACCGCGGGCCGCCGCGGCCGAGAGCGAGATGCCGATCCCGACGAGCGACGCGACGCCCCAGAGAAGCGGTCCGACGCCCGGGAGGAGTGACACCGCGCCGAGGCCGACGAGGCCGAGCGCGGCGGCCGCGGGGTCGCCGAACAGAGGACTCCCCCGGCGGGCACCCGCGTTCAGCCGCCGGCCCGCGGCGAGAAAGACCGCGGAGATCCCGCACGTCTTCGCGGCGAGGAGCAGAAAGAACAGGAACCCGCCCACGGCCAGCGCGACCCGAGACGGCAGGACCGAGAGCGCGAGCGCGCCGGCGAACGCCGCCGTCAGGACCGCCGTCGCGCCCAGCGCCGCCAGGAAGGCGCCGTTTCCGGACACGCGCCCGGCGGCCTCGCCGAGGGCGCGTGGGGCGAGGGCCAGGAGGAGGAGCGACACGAGAAGCCAGCCGAGGAGGATCGCGAGCCGGAAAGACAGGAGAAACGGCCATCGCGCGAGCGACGCGGCGGGCGAGGTCTGCAGCTCCGTCGCGACGGCGGCCTCGAGGGCGGAGACCGTCCGGACGCTGCCTCCCACCTGCGCGTGGCGACCCGCAGAAGAGGCGTCCGAAGAGGCCGCCGGAGGATCTTCTTCGAAAGCGAGAGAGCCGCCGACCGACAGGACGTCGCCGTCGATGTGAGCGTCCCGCCGGACGGTCGCGTCGGAGCCCAGGAGGATGAGATCGCGCCGAATGCGGCCCGACACCGTGGCGTGGCCGCCTCCGACCAGCACGAGGCTTCCGTCCAATTCACCTTCCAGGAGAAACCGCCTCCCGAGAAGGACGACGTCTCCCGTCCTGGTCTCGCCCTTGCCCACGCGCATTTCCGAACCAGAGACATCTTCCGATCGCGCGATCGGCGACGCGAGGAGCAGGGTCGCGGCGAGGAGGAGAGGGGCGCGCGTCCGCCTGCGGCGCATGGCGCCGCGTCAGCCGCGCTCGACGGGGGCGGCCGCCGCGCGGACCGGGCGCCGCGCGAGGCGGCGCGCGACGAGGGCGAGGGTCCCGCCGGAGAGGAGCAGGAGCCCCGCGAGCGCCGGCCGGAGGCCCGCCAGACCGGCGAGCACGGGGGCCGTCTTCTCGACGAGGGCCGGAGCGGCCGCAAGAGCGGCGCCGACGGCGCCGGAGGAGGCGGCGGCGATCACGCGCAGCCACAGATCCGCCGCGGCGGCCGGGCCGAGCGACCATACGGGAGCCAGGAAGACGCCGAGGCTCGCCGCCAGGAGGCCGAGAGCCGCCAGCGCCGGCAGCCGCCAGGCCCGAGCCCGGCGGACCTCCCAGGGCGCGAACGGGCGCGCCGCGAGGATGGCGGCCGTCAGCTCGGGACCCGGGGATGGCGCGCAGCCAACGCATTCATCCAGAAGAAGTTCCAGGCGGCGATCGCGCTCGATCTCCTCCTCGGAAAGGGCCTCCGGACCCAAGGCGTCGTCGCGGATCTCCATCATCCCGCCTCTCTATACGATCCCTTTCGGCAAAAGATCTCGCAGGGCCTGTCGGGCCCGGAAGAGCTTGTTCTTGACCGTCCCGAGCGGCATGCCCTTCAGCTCGGCGATCTCCTCGTACGGCATCTCGCCGTAGTGCCGGAGGCTGATGAGCTCGCGGTAGTCGTCCGGCAGCCGGTCGATCGCGCGCGCGAGGGTCTCGCGCAGACGCCGCCGGGTGAGGTCCTCGAGCGGATCGGGCCGGCTCTCCCGCGGCTCGGCCACCCGTGACTCTCCGTCGTCGCCCCGGGGGAGCTCGAGGGGAAGAGGCCTCACCCTGCGGCGCCTCAGGTGATCGATCGCCGCGTTGCCCGCGATCCGGAACAGCCACGTCGAGAACTTGTACCTCGGGTCGTACGAGTCCAGGGCCGCGTGCACCTTCAGGAACACCTCCTGAGTCACGTCCCGGGCGTCCTCGGCGTCGTTCGTGTAGCGCTCGACGAACCGGTAGAGCCTCACGCGGTAGCGCTCGACGAGGACGCCGAAGGCATCGGGGTCGTGCCCGAGCGCGAGGCGGACGAGCTCGGCGTCGTCGCGTTCCGGCGCGGGTTTCACGGGCGGCATCGTGCCACAGCGGCGGCGCTCCCCCATGGCGTAGAGTTTCCGTGTGAGCCGCGCGCGCATTCACGACTTCCAGGACCTCATGCGCCATCGCGTCGAGGAGGTCCTCCTCGTCGCGAGCCCCTACGACGCCTTCATCCTCGAGCAGGACGAGCAGCTCGACGAGCGGGGCCTCACCGAGCTCGAGCACATGCCGGACATCAAGTCCGTGTCGAGCGGAGCCGAGGCGCTCGCGCTCGCGGGCCGCGAGCCCCGCTCCCGCCTCATCCTGACGACGTCCCACATCGGGGACATGTCCGCCATCGACCTCGCCCGAACGGTGCGGGAGGCGGCGCCGGGCGTCCCGGTCGTCCTCCTCGCCTACGACATCGCCGAGATGGGAGCCCTCGCCGCGCACCCGGAGACGCGCGAGGTCATCGACGCGACCTTCCTCTGGCAGGGAGACGTCCGCCTGCTCTGGGCGATCGTCCGCTCCGTCGAGGACCGGCTCAACGTCGAGCGCGACGCGATCGGGTTCGGCGTCCAGGTCATCCTCCTCATCGAGGACAACGTGAGGTACACGTCCTCGTTCCTCCCCGTCATCTACGACGAGCTCCTCGCGCACTCGCACCGCCTCCTTTCGGAGGGCATGAACGTCTCGCACAAGCGGATGCGGATGCGCGCGCGCCCGAAGATCCTCCTCTGCCGGACGTACGAGGAGGCGCTCGAGGCGTTCGAGAGGTACCGGGAAGAGATTCTCGGCGTCATCTCGGACGTCGAGTTTCCGCGGGACGGGGCGCGTTCGTCCGAGGCGGGGGTCGACTTCGCCCGGGAAGTGCGGAGCCAGGTGAAGGACGTGCCCTTCGTCCTCCAGTCCTTCCGCCCGGAGAACGAGGCGCTCGCGACGGCCGTCGGCGCGTCCTTTCTCCTGAAGGGCTCGCCCGTTCTCCTCCACGACCTCCGGCGTTTCATGACCGAGTACTTCGGCTTCGGGGACTTCATCTTCCGCCTGCCCGACGGCGCCGAAGTCGGGCGGGCGCGGGACATGAAGGAGCTCGAGGAGAGCCTCGAGGAGGTGCCCGCCGCCTCGATCGCCTATCACGCCGAACGCAACCACTTCTCGAAGTGGCTCAAGGCCCGCACGGAGTTCGCGCTGGCCCGACGCCTGCGGCCGGAGCGGGTCACGGACTTCGCGACGCACGAGGATCTCCGGCGGAGCCTCATCGGGTCGATCGGCGACTACCGGCGGGACCGGAACCGGACCCTCGTCGTCGACTTCGATCATCGGACCTTCGACGCTCCCGGGAGCTTCTCGCGGATCGGCGGCGGCTCGCTCGGCGGAAAGGCCCGCGGGCTCGCCTTCGTCCGGTCACTCCTTTCCGACCAGCGGCTCGCCGACCTCTTCCCGGGCGTCGACGTCTCCGTGCCGGCATCCGTCGTCATCGGCACGAACGTCTTCGACGCCTTCCTCGACACGAACTCCCTCCGGGACTTCGCGATCAATTGCGCGGGCGACGACGAGCTCCACGAGCGCTTCGGGACGGCCTCCTTCCCGCTCGAGATCCTCCACGACCTCGGCTCCTATCTCGCGCGCGTGCGCGAGCCGATCGCCGTTCGCTCGTCGAGCCTCCTCGAGGATTCCCAGTACCAGCCGTTCACGGGCGTCTACGACACGGTCATGCTCACGAATCAGGGCGACCTGCCGACGCGGCTGGCGAGGCTCGTCTTCGCGATCAAGCGCGTCTACGCCTCGACGTTCAGCCGGCGCGCGAAGAGCCATCTCAGGGCGACTCCCTACCGCCTCGAGGAAGAGAAGATGGCCGTGATCCTCCAGAGAATCGTCGGGGCGCGCCACGGCGACCGCTTCTACCCGGACTTCGCGGGCGTCGCGCGCTCCTACAACTTCTACCCGGCGCCCCCGACAACGGCCGCGGACGGCATCGCCGCGGTCGCCCTCGGCTTCGGCCGGGCGGTCGTCGAGGGGGAGCGCTGCGTCCGCTTCTGTCCGCGCGCCCCCCGCCAGGCCCGCCACTTCTCTTCCGTGGAGGACGTCCTCGACACCTCCCAGACGGCCTTCTGGGCGCTCGACCTCTCCGGCGGCGACGACGCCGGCGGCTCGAGGGAGACGATGTTCGAGCTCGGCGCCGCCGAGTCCGACGGCACGCTCGCCGCCGTCGGCTCGACGTATTCCCCCGAGAACGACGCCATCTACGACGGCGTCTCGCGGGCGGGGGTGCGGGTCGTCACGTTCGCGCAGATCCTCAAGCACGACGCGTTCCCGCTCGCGCCCCTCCTCTCGGCCCTCCTGAAGATCGGGAGCGACGGCGGAAACGCGCCGGTCGAGATCGAGTTCGCGGCGAACCTCTCGGTGCCCCGCGGCGCCCCGGCCGAGTTCGCCTTCCTCCAGATGCGGCAGCTCGCGCCGTCCCGCGAGCTCGAGGAGCTGGAGGTCTCCGGGTTCGACTCGGACGCGCTCCTGTGCCGGACGGGGCAGGCGCTCGGAAACGGGCGGATCGAGGGCGTGAAGGACCTCGTCGTCGTGGACCTCCACAGGTTCGAGCGAGCGAAAAGCCTCGAGGCGGCCCGGGAGGTCGCGCGGATGAACGAGAGGCTCCAGCGCGAGGGCACGCCCTACGTCCTCGTCGGCGTGGGGCGGTGGGGCTCGCGCGACCCCTGGCTCGGGATCCCCGTCGTGTGGGAGCAGATCTCGGGAGCACGCGCCATCGTCGAGGCGGGCCTCCCGGGGCTCCGGGTCGAGCCGTCGCAGGGGAGCCACTTCTTCCAGAACCTCGTCTCCTTCGACGTCGGCTACTTCACGGTGGACTCCGACGGAACGGGCGGATTCGTCGACTGGGAGTGGCTCTCGCGGCAGCAGGCGGTGACCGAGGCGGGCGCGGTCCGGCACCTCGCGTTTCGCGAGCCCCTCCTCGTGAAAGTCAACGGGCGACAGCACGAGGGGATCATCCTCAAGCCCGGGAGGGACGAGCGCGGGACGTGCTAGAGGGGCGCGGACCCGCGCGGGGCTTTCCGGCCGCCGTCTCGAACGCCGGACCCGGGGTCGCGAGGATCGCGACCGCGTGGTCCTCGTCGGCGTTCAGGAGAAGGCGCAGGACGGAGCCGCCGGTCGTCCGCGGGACGTCGATCACGCGCACGACGCCGTCGAGATCGCGGAAATCGGGCGTCAGGTCGGCGAGGACGCTGGGCGAGTCCCGCAGGAAGGTCTCGTCGAAGCGGATGTCCGGATCGTCGGGAAAGAGCGGGACGTAGCGGATCGCGGCCTCGACGAGGTCCTGGAAGAAATGCGTCCCGAACGAAAGGTCGGGCACGTAGTTGCCGCGCTTGCGCGCGATCTCGACGAGAACCGCCGCGTTGTTGATGTCCGAGTACGTCACGGGCACGCCGAGGCGGAGGTCGCCGCGGCTCCCCCAGCGCCCGGGCCCCATCAGCGCGAACTCGCGCTTCGGCAACACCTTGTTGAGGCGACCCACGGCCTGGCCCACGCGCTTGAGGGCGGCCGAATCCGGAAGGGACGCGTAGCCGGCGGGGTCGACGTAGACGACGTGCGTGAGGTCCGGGACGCGTCCGTTCGACACGTACCGGCGCGCCTCGAAGACGACCCTCCCGGGCGGCAGGTCGGCCGGGATCGCGGCGGAGGTCGCGTCCTCCGAGAAGCTCTGGGGCCGGCACTGCAGGAGGTAGAGGTCCTTGCCGTCGGACGCGAACTCGATGTCCACCGGCCCGCGCGTCTTCTCCCTCAGGAGGCGAAGGAGCGCACGCATTCGAGCGAGGAAGGGAGTCCCCTCCAGGAGGCCTTCGAACGTCACGACGAGCCGCGCGGAGCGCGCGCCCCAGTCGATCACGTAGGGCCGGTGGACTCCGCCTTCGTCGGCGACGGAGACGATCTGCTCGACGCCGGGGATGTCCGGACCGCACGCCGCGAACAGGTCCTCGAGCGCGATCGTCTCGAAGCTCCCGGACTCCATGTCGATGACGTCGACCTTGCGGGGCGAGTAACGTTGGATCTCGTCCGGGGTGACGTTCACGCGGAGGCCCGGCTGGCCGGGCGCGACGAGAACGGGATAGTCGTCGGAAAGGCGGTCGACCGCGCGCGTGCCCAGCCCCGGGACGAGCCGCACGAGAGAGTCCGCGCGCTTGATCCGGGCCGACCAGCGAAATTCGTTGTTCGAGAACGCGACGCCCGCGAACGTCGGAAGGAAGTACCTCCCGATCCGGCTGCCGACCACCTCCTGGAGGAGGATCCCCATCTCCTCGTGGACGTCGAGGAGGCCGCGCTCCGCGCGGTACTCGAGAGGGTCCGGCCCGAAGACGGACGCGTACACCTCCGCGATGGCGTCGAGGAGGGCGGACAGGCGCTCGGCCTTCGTCCCGCGGTTCGCGAGGAACAGGCTCTTGTACTTCCCCGAGAAGGCCGATCCGACCCGGTCCTCGAGAAGACTCGAGCTCCTCACGATGAGCGGGTGCTCCTCGAAGTCGTCGAGCGCGAGCGAGAGGCCCTTGACGATCTCCGGGGAGAAGTGCGAGTTCTTGAAGACCTGGATCACGTGCGGATACTCGCGCCGCACCTGATCGATCTCGAGGTACTTGCGGTTGTAGAGATCCTCGAGCTGGTTGTACTCGATGAAGTCCAGGATCCCGTCCGAGGTCAGGTACCAGGTCTTCGGGATCCTGATCGTGCCGAGGGCGTCGGCGAACTCCGTCGACTTCCTCACGATCTGAGTGGCGAGGAGGAGGCCGGAGCTCTTGCCGCCGACGCGGCCGTGGCTCTTCGGCGGCGCGATGACGTGGCGCGCGAGGTCGAAGAAGTCGGTCGTGTCGATGAAGTCCTTCGCGACGTCGACGAACCCGAGGTCGTCCGTGAGGAAGCGGCGAGCGAGCGAGACGCGCAGCTCGACCTGGATCGTTCGCGAGAGCTGACGGTCGTCGATGTGCGAGTCGTGGAAGCGGCCGAGCGCCTGCGCCAGCTCCGCGGTGGACGTCCCCGGATTCTCGACCGCCCGGAGGAGGAAGCCCGCCATGTCGTCCTTGATCCACTTCTCGATGCACGAGCGGATCTCCTCGCCGGACAGATGCTCGGACGCGACCCGGAACGCCTCGTCGGCGACGGCGAGGAGCGAGCCGTGGCTGCGGCGCTCGACCGGGCGGTTGTCGTCGCTGTCCTCGGGCTCGCGCCCTCCCGTGAAGCGCGGAAGGAGGTCCTGAGCGGCGCCGACGCCGTTCCAGCAGAGGTAGTTGATCATCCGGCGCGAGATGCGGATGAGAAGCCGGGGATCCGTGCTCTTGAGGAAGTCGACGATGATCCACCACTCGGCCCGCGGCCCGGACGCCGGACGTGCCGGCTCGCCCTCCCAGCCGTGGAGGAGATCGAGGAGCCGCCGCTGCAGGAGGAGCTGACCGAGCCGCTCGGCCACGGTGTCGATGAGCTTCCTCTCCTCCTTGAGGAACGGACCCTCGTCGGAGGGGGGCCGCTCGTCGCGGTAGAAGACCTCGACCTCGCCGACCGCCTCGCCCTGGACGCGGATCCCGGCGGACTGGCGCCAGCGCGTCGCGAGCGCGCCGGGGGCCTCGTAGACGGTCTTGTCGACCTTGATGCGCGCGAAGCAGGCCTCCGGGTACTGCCAGCCGAACGGGAGGATCTGGACGACGCTGCGAAAGATCTCGTCGAGCGAGGACTGAGGGAGGCTGCAGACCTCGTTGACGCGGTAGATGCAGGTGAGCTCCTTCGCCCTCTCCTGCAGGGCCTCGAGGAGATGGTCGGGCCCGCTCAAGGCGTCCCGCCCGCGCCCGCGGGGACGCAGAGGTACGGCACGCGGAACGCCGCGAGGTCGTGGAGGAGATGCGAGCCCTGGCTCATCTCGATCGGACGGCTGCGGGGCGAGGCCTCGATCAGCGCGCGCGCCCCGGAGACGTCGCCCGAGTTTACGGGAACGCCGAGTGTCCCCCACCGAAGCTCGCCCTCGAGTAGCGCCCGAGCCCGGGGGCCGCGGCCACCGCTACGCCGTCACACCCAGCCGCGCTCCCGGCAGGCCTTCGCGACGCGGCTCACGGCGATGACGTACGCCGCGTCCCGCATGTAGATCTTCCGCGACGCCGCGAGGTCCGCGACGTCGTGGAAGGCGCGCGTCATCTTGACGTCGAGCTTGCCGAGCACCTCGTCCTGCGTCCAGTAGTGGTTCATGTTGCTCTGGACCTGCTCGAAGTAGCTGCAGGTGACGCCGCCGGCGTTCGCGAGGAAGTCCGGGATGACGAAAATGCCGCGATCCTTCAGGAGCGCGTCCGCCTCCGGCGTCGTCGGCCCGTTCGCGCCTTCCACGAGGACCTTCACGCGGGAGGAGACGCGCTTCGCCGTCTCGCCGGTGACCTGGTTCTCGAGCGCGGCGGGCAGCAGGATGTCGACGTCCTCGGCGATCCAGTCCGCGCCGGGCCGCACCTCGTAGCCCAGCTTCTTCGCCTTCGCCTTGTCGACGCCCCCGAACGCGTCCGTGATCGTCATGAGCTCGGCCGCGTCGACCCCCTCGGGCCTCGCGAATCCGTAGGACGTCTGGTCGGCCTGGTCCCAGGACGAGACCGACACGACCCTGCCCCCCATCTTCGAGTAGAGCTGGATCGCGTACTGGGCGACGTTGCCGAACCCCTGGACCGCGGCCCGGGTCTTGTCGATCGGGAGGCCGAGCCGCTGGAGGGCCTCGCGCACCGTGAAGACGACGCCGTAGCCCGTCGCCTCCGTGCGCCCGAGCGAGCCGCCCATGCCGACCGGCTTGCCCGTGATGAAGCCGGGGCCGCGATGGCCGTGGATCGTCTCCCACTCGTCGAGCATCCAGAGCATGTGCTGCGGAGTCGTCATGACGTCGGGCGCGGGGACGTCGATCGCGGGCCCCACGTTCTTCGCGACCTGGCGCACCCAGCCGCGGCAGATCCCCTCCTGCTCGCGCGCGGAGAGGTTGTGCGGATCGCAGATGACGCCGCCCTTGGCGCCCCCGAGCGGGATGTCGACGACCGCGCACTTCCACGTCATCCACATCGAGAGCGCGCGGACCGTGTCGATCGTCTCCTGGGGGTGGAAGCGGATCCCTCCCTTGCTCGGGCCACGCGCGTCGTTGTGCTGGACCCGGAAGCCGCGGAAGACCTTCACCTTCCCGTCGTCCATTCGGACCGGAATCGCGAAGGCGTATTCGCGCAGGGGCCAACGCAGGAGGTCGCGCGTCGGGACGTCGAGGCCGAGGATGTCGGCGCTCTTGTCGAACTGGGACTGGGCCATCTCGAATGCGTTGAACGCGCCTTTCATGACGTGTAACCCCCATCGCTCATGTCGTTTGCCTTCTTGTCGGACGCCGAAGAGGCGGAGATCCACACTCTGATGGCATCCGTTTTCATCGTACGGACCGGCCCTCGGTCCCGGCCATGAGGCGGGTGAATCAGGGCCGCGGGAATCGGGGCGTCAGGCGGGGGCGGCGAAGCCGGCGGGAGCGGGGCCGCCGCTCTTCCCGGCGGCCTTCGCCTCGCGCGCGGCCGCGGCCGATTGCTTCATGGCCGCGGCGAGCGTTTCGTACGCCTCCCGCCAGGCCGCACGAACCTCGGGCGTGAAGAGCGCGCCGAGATGCTGCTCGAGCGTCCAGAGGAAGGCGTCGCGGAACGTGTCGAAAAAGGGCTCGGTCACGCCGTAGCCGGCGTGCCGAGCCCCGAGCGCGTGGATCGACGGCGGAACGAACCCGTCCTCGACGAGGCCGAGCACGGCCACGTTCACCGCCGTCGCGAACATCGCCGCCTGGTTCTCGAGGTTCTCCGAGAAGAGAGGACGCAGCGAGGGGTCGAGCTGGAACAGCCGGCCGTAGAAGAGGAGGCCGAGCCCCTTCGGGATCGGCCTCAGCCGGTCGAACGTGGCCTTGACGAGAGCCCTGCGGTGCGCGTCCATCGGGATCTCTTCCCTCCCGCCGGCGCCTCCTAGACGAGCCCCTGGTCCATCATCGAATCGGCGACCTTGAGGAAGCCCGCGATGTTCGCTCCGTTCACGTAGTTCCCGGGGCAGCCGAACCGGTCGGCGGTCTCGACGCACGCCTTGTGGATGCTCTTCATGATGATCCGGAGGCGCTGGTCGACTTCTTCGCGGGTCCAGGCGTACCGCATGCTGTTCTGGGACATCTCGAGCCCGGACGTCGCGACGCCGCCGGCGTTCGCGGCCTTGCCCGGCGCGTAGAGGATTCCGGCGTCCAGGAACTGGTGAACGCCGTCGAGCGTCGTCGGCATGTTCGCGGCCTCGGAGACGACCGTGATCCCGCTCTTGAGGAGATTCGCGGCGTCCCGGCCGTTGATCTCGTTCTGCGTCGCGCTCGGGAATGCGCAGTCCGCCTTGATGTTCCACAGAGGGTTGTGGTCGAGCCTCGGGTCCGCGGGCACGAAGCGCGCGCCCTTGAACGTCTCGACGTATTCCTGGATGCGTCCGCGCCGCACGTTCTTGAGATCGAGGACGAAATCCATCTTCTTGCGGTCGATCCCCGCCTCGTCATGGATGAAGCCGCCGGAATCGGACAGCGTCACGACCTTGGCGCCGAGGTCGAGCAGCTTCTCGACGGTGAACTGGGCGGCATTGCCGCTGCCCGAGACGAGACAGGTCTTGCCCTCCAGGGTCTGCCCGCGCGTCGCGAGCATTTCCGCGGCGAAGTAGACACAGCCGAAGCCCGTGGCCTCCGTCCGGATGAGCGAGCCGCCCCAGTTGAGACCCTTGCCCGTGAGGACGCCGGCGAACTCGTTGCGGAGCTTCCGGTACTGGCCGAAGAGGTACCCGATCTCGCGTCCTCCGACGCCGATGTCGCCCGCGGGAACGTCCGTGTCGGGACCGATGTGCCGGTAGAGCTCGGTCATGAAGCTCTGGCAGAACCGCATGACCTCGTTGTCGGACTTCCCCTTCGGGTCGAAGTCCGAGCCGCCCTTGCCGCCGCCCATCGGGAGGGTCGTGAGCGCGTTCTTGAAGGTCTGCTCGAAGGCGAGGAACTTCAGGATCCCGAGATTGACCGAAGGATGGAACCTCAGGCCGCCCTTGTACGGCCCGATCGCGCCGTTCATCTGGATGCGGAAGCCGCGGTTGATGCGGACCTCACCCTGATCGTCCATCCAGGGCACGCGGAACATGACCACGCGCTCCGGTTCGACGATCCTCTCGAAGATCTTGGCGCGCCGGTATTCGGGATGCTTCTCGAGAACGAGGGCGACAGACTCGGCGACCTCGTGCACCGCCTGGTGGAACTCCGGCTCTGCGGGGTTCTTCGCGCGGACGTCGGCGAGCAGGGCGGCGACGTACTCCTTCTGGCCGTGCGCCGCCGGCCTGGCCGAGCCCTGGGTCTTGGGTTCGTCGAGCACCGTGGAACCATACTCTCTCATGCGAAGCTCCTTTCAACACTCGAAACGTGTCCCAATTAACGGATTGCGCCGGTGCTCCGGAGCGTCAATGAAGCAGATGAACCGGGCCGTCACGAGGCCCGGAACCGCCCGCCCCGCGGGCCCATCGGGAGCTCGATCCTTCAATGACTTAGCGCGTGTCGGCGCCCCTCTCGGCTAAGATGCCGGCGTGATCCGGTTCGAGAGGGCCGTCAAACGCTACGGCGGCAAGACGGCACTCTCGGACCTCACGCTCGAGATTCCCGCCGGCGCGCTGTTCGCCCTCGTCGGCCCGAACGGCGCGGGCAAGACCACGGCGATCGGCCTCCTGACCGGCCTTCTCTCCCCGACCTCGGGCCGGACGTTTCTGGCCGGAATCGACGTCGCGCGCGATCCGCTGGCCGCCAAGGGAAAGCTCGGGTTCGTGCCGGACCGCCCCTACCTCTGGCCGAAGTGGACACCGCGCGAGACGCTCCGGTTCGTCGGCGCCGTCTTCGGCGCCCGCGGCGCCGCGCTCGAGTCGCGCATCGACGACGAGATCGCCGCCTTCGACCTCGACGCGGTCGCGGACGCCCGCAACGACTCGCTTTCCCACGGCACGCGCCAGAGAGTCGCGCTCGCGCAGGCCTTCCTCCACGACCCCGAGGTCCTCGTCCTCGACGAGCCGATGGTCGGGCTCGACCCCATCGCCCAGAGGAGTCTCGGCGCGCGCCTGCGCGGCCTCGCGGCGCGCGGCTCGGCGGTCCTCCTGACCACGCATCAGCTCGCGCAGGCCGAAGAGCTCGCGACCGACGCCGGGCTCCTCTTCGACGGCCGGCTCCTCGCGCGCGGCGCGCCCGGCGCCCTGCGCACGTCCTCCGGCCTCACGGGCGCGCTCTCGGAGGTGTTCTTCGCGCTCGCCGGGGAACGCCCCCGGTGAACGGCGTCTTCCGCGCGAACGCCCTGCGCGCGACGGGTCGCTCGATCCTCGGGGCGCGCGGACGGGCGCGAATTCCCGCTCTCGCCGGTCTCGTCTCTCTCCTCGCGTTCGTCGCCCTCGAGGTCGTGGGAGTCGAGGCCGCGTTGCGCTCGTCCGGGGCGGCCCTCGGGCTCATGCCCGAGCTCGTCCCGTCGTTCCTCGTCGAACGCCTGCTCCGCGCGGCCTTCGGAGCGGCCGCCGCCCTCGTCCTCCTCGGCTCTCTCACGACGGCGGTCTCGACGCTCTTCCTCTCGGACGAGCTTCTCGCGCTCGCGGCGTTTCCGATTCCGCACCGGCGCCTCCTCGCGCGGCAGGCCCTCCTCACGCTCGTTCTCGCGGCCTCGCCCTCGCTCCTGCTCTCGGTCCCGGCGCTCCTCGTCGCGGCGTCCGCGTCCCGCGCGCGTCTTCTCGCCGGATCGGCCGGCCTCCTCGCGCTCACCGGGCTCCTCCTCCTCGCGGGCTGCGCGGGGATCGCGGCCGCCCTCGTCCTCGTGCGCGTCGTTCCGCCCCGGCGGGCTCGCCTCCTCGCCGCGCTCCTCTCGGCGCTCGGCCTCTCGGCCGCGCTCGTGGGGTTCCGCGCCGCCCGCCCGGAGCGTCTGCTCGATCCGGTGGAAGCGCTGGCGGTCCTCGCTGCCCTCGGGACGTCTCCGCCCGCCGCAGCCGGCGCGAATCCCGTCGCGTGGGCCGCGCGGATCACGGCGCTCGGGCTCGCCGGTGACACGGCCGCCCTGCTCCCCGGCGCGGTGCTGCTCGGCACGGGCGTGGCGGCCGCCGCGTTCCTGCCGCCCGCCTTCGCGCGCGTCCACAGGCGGGTCTGGGGCGAGGTGCGCGAGGCGTCCTCGGCGGAGGGCCGCACGGCGCGCCTCCGGCCCGCGCTCTCCCTGCCCGGCCTCCTCCTCCGTGCCGAGACGGCCACCGTCCTGCGCGACGCGTCCACGCCGGCTCAGGTCGGATCGCTCGCCGCGGTCTTCGTTCTCGACCTGTTGAACGTCCGGCTGCTGCCGGTGTCGGACCCTTCGGCCCGGGACCTCGTCGCGGGGCTCCAGACGGGGCTCGCGCTCTTCCTCGTGTCGGCGCTCTCGCTGCGCTTCGCCTACCCCGCCGTCTCGACGGACGGCCGCGCGGCCTCCGTCCTCCGGACGCTGCCGCTCGATCCGCGGCGCCACCTGCTCGCCCGGTGGGCGGCGCGCGCCCTCCCGGCCCTCCTCACCTCCCTCCTTCTCACCGGTGCGAGCCTCGCCGTCCTTCGCCCGGGGGCTGCGGCCACCGCCGCCGCCCTCGCGGTCGCGGCGGCCGGCGGCCTCGCGATCCCGGCGCTCCACACGGGCCTCGGCGGGCTCTTTCCGCGCTACGACGGGCCGAACCCCGTCGCGGTGGCCCTCGGTCCCGGCGGGCTCTTCGCGCTCGTTCTCTCGACGGGCCTCGCCCTCTTCGCGACCGTCGCCGTCTCGGACGAACTGCGGACGCTGCTCGGCGCCGTGCTGAAGCAGCGCCTCACGCTCGCGCCCATGCTCCTGCTGTTCTTCTGCGCGGCCGCGGCGGCAGCCGCGATCCCGATGATTCTCGCCGGCCGCGCGCTCACGACAAGCGACATCTCCGCGGGGTAGGCAGAGGAAGAGTTCTTCTCATATGCGGCGGCCGCTTTGCGGCCGCCGATAGACGAGAAATCTTCTCTCGAACGTCCGGCGTCAAGGGCGCGCTTCGCGCGCCGCGCAGCGGTCGATAACCCTTGACACCGGACGTTCGAGGAATATCCGGAATTGCCTTGTTTCAGCCGACGGCGTTCAGCGGCGGCTCGCCGGCGAAGAACCGGACGATCTCCGTGCACGCGAGCCGCGCCATCGCGAGGCGCGCCTCGGTCGTCGCCGAGCCGAGATGCGGGAGCAGGACGACGTTCGGGAGATCCAGGAGGCGTGAGTGGATCTCCGGCTCGCGCGCGTGGACGTCGAGACCCGCGCCGAAGAGGTGCCCCGAACGCACGGCCGCGGCGAGCGCCGCCTCGTCGACGAGGGGGCCGCGCGCGGTGTTGACGAGGACGCTGCCCTCTTTCATTCGCAGAAATTCTTTTTCTCCGAATCTCCCACGAGTCTCGTCGGTCAGCGGCGCGTGGATGGACAGGACATCCACTCTCGAAAGAAATCCCCTGAATTCCTCTTCCGTCCCGTCCTTCTCGAACGAGACCACGTTCATCCCGAATGCTTCCCCGCGCCTGGCGACCGCTCGGCCGATCCGGCCCATGCCGTAGATGCCGAGCGTCTTGCCGGCGAGCGAGACGCCGAGCAGCTCCCGCGGCTTCCAGCCGTCCCACGTCCCCGATCGGGCGAGCGCCTCGCCTTCGCGCAGCCGCCGCGTGACCGCGAGGATGAGCGCCCACGCGAGATCCGCCGTCGCGTCCGTCAGCACGTTCGGCGTGTTCGTGACGAGAACGCGGCGTGCGCGGCAGGCGACGAGATCGACGTGGTCGACGCCGACCGAGTGGCTCGCCACGATGCGCACGCGCGGCGCCGCCTCGAGCACCTCCGACGTGATCCGCTCGCGGGGCGTCGGGAGCAGCGCGTCGGCGTCCGCGAGGAGCGGCCACTCGGAGCGCGGGAGGTTGCCTCCTCCCGTCACGACCTCGTGGGCCGCGAGGAGGTCCGTCGTCGAGGGCTCGACGAGAGGCTGGCCGACGAAGATCCTCATGGAGCGCGGTAGGGCCGGACGAGGGCCCAGCCCGCGAGGAAGACGACGCCCCCGGCGAAGAACATCCGCTCCTCGTACCTCAGATCGTCGCGCAGGAGGCCGACGGCGAGACCGGCGCCCACGAGGACGATCCCGACGAGCTGGAGCGCCCGGCCGATCGCGAACCTCATTCGACGGCTCCCGGCGGGCGCGCCGGACGCGGTCGCTCCGTCACGCGGACGGACACGAGCCGGTCGCCCTGCTCGGTGCGGTCGAAGAGCTCCATTCCCGCCACGACGCGGCCGAACACGGTGTATCCGCCGTCGAGGTGAATCTGCGGGGACAGGGTGACGAACCACTGCGAGCCGCCCGTGTCGGGACCCGAGAGCGCCATCCCGACCGCGCCCCTCGCGTACCGCAGGGCGTTGATCTCGTCGCGGATCGCATAGCCCGGGCCGCCGCTCCCGTCACCGCGCGGGTCGCCCGTCTGGACGACGAAGTCCGGCACGACGCGGTGGATCACGAGCCCGTCGAAGAAGCGCTTCGCCGCGAGAGCGCGGAAGCTTTCGACGGTCATCGGCGCCTCCTCCGCGTCGAGGTCGAGCGTGGCCGTCCCACGCGCGGTCTCGACCGTCGCGGAGAACGAGGACTCGTTGGCGGCCTTCGCGAGGCGGTCGTAGTCCTTCTCCGAGAGCCGCGTCTTCACGGGGATAGGCCGGAACGAACCGGGTGAGGCGCCGTACGCCTCGACGAGCAGCCGGCGGGCCTTGTCCCGGGTCACCGCGTCCGGATCGTTCTCGTGCGCGGCGACGAGCGCGTGCCCGGCGTCTCCCCGCGCCGCCGCGGCGTCGAGCGCGCCGACCGTGAAGTCGGGTTCCCCGGACTCGAACGCCTTCTCGAAGGCGGACGCCCACGCCCTCTTCATCTCGTCGCTCCCTTTCTCGAGGAGCGGAGCTGCGGCCTCGAGCGCGACCTCACGAACCGCGGCGTCGTGGTCCACGAGGCCGACGAGGAGCCAGTGTGCGGCGGCGCCGGGAGATTTCTCTGAAAGGGAAGAAAGGGCGGCGGCTCGCACCCGCGCCGCCGGATCCGAGACGAGCGCGTCCGCAAGAGGGTGAGCCGAAGAAATCCCCTCTTCGGCTTTTCCCGCGAGGGTCTCCAGCGCTTCGGCCGCGCCGAGGCGCATCTCGAGGGAGCCGCCGACGAGCTCCCGGTCGACGCGGGCCGCGGCCTTCTCCGGGTCGCGCGCCGCGTCGAGGCGCGTGAGGGCGACGAGGGCCGTCTGGCCCTTCCAGCCCCTTCGACGCAGGTTCTCCTCGAGGGCCGCCCGCGACTCGGGCGAGTCGGGAAGCGCGCCGAGAAGGCGCAACGCGGCGACGGCGACGCCCGGAAGAGGATCGTTTGCTCGGAGAAGAGCCACGCCCCGAGCGCGTCGAGCGAGCTCGTCGCTTCGGTCAAACGCGCTTTTCTTCGAAAGTGCATGGAGCGCGTTCAGCGCCTGCACGGACACCGAGACGTCGCGGCTCGCCGCGAGGCCGACGAGATCCACGGCGCTCTCTTCATCTTCCAGGATTCCGAGACCCCGTGCCGCCCACGCGACCTCGTCCGTGGAGAACGGAACACCCGGGCCCTCGCTCCCAACCTCATTCACCCTTCTAAGCACGGCGCGAAGCGCCGGCGCCGATTCGGCCTGCGGCTTGCGCGCCAGGGCGTAGACGATCGCCTGCCTCAGCTCGGGAGCAAGAGGCTCTTCCCCAAGAGTGGACATGAGCACCGCCACCGTCCGCGTCTCGGGCCTCCGGAACATCGCGAGCGCGCTCGCCGCGCGCGTCGACGTCCGCGCGTCGCGCCTCCCGAGCGTCTCGACGAGCGCGTCGATCGCGGGCGCGCCTCCGAGCTTCCCGAGCGCCTCGGCCGCGCTCGCGGCGGTCGCGGCGTCCGGGTCGGCGAGCGCCTTCACGAGGAGCGGGACGAGGCGCGCGTCGCCCGAGAGGCCGGCGCCGAACGCGGCAGCCCTTCTCACGGACGGCTCGGCGTCGATCAGGAGAGCCGGGAGAGCGACCACCGCGTCCGGATCGCGCAGGCGCCCGACGGCGAGCGCCGTCTTGGCCCGCAGCCAGGCGTCCGGCGAGGACGCGGTCCGGCCTACGAGGAGAGGGTCGTACGAGCGCCGGTCCTCCATCGCGAGGAGGCGGGCGAACCCGTGGAGGCGCTCGCGGTACGTTCCCCTCGGCGGCCCCGGTACGGCGCCGAACGTGAGGCAGCCCGCGAGGACGCCGAGGGCCGCGGCGGCCGCGGCGCGGTGGAGCGCGCGGCTCAAAGGCCGACGAGGAGCCGGTCCCCGAGGACGGCCGGCAGGCCCGCGCGCTCGATCTTGCGGCGCGTGGCCACGACGTCGTAAGGGACGCGGTCGAAGTGCACGACGCCCGCGGCGGAATCGTAGATCGCGTAGGCGGCGCGCGGGTTCCGGTCGCGCGGCTGGCCGACGGACCCGGGGTTCACGAGATAGCGCTTCGCGGGGTCGAGACGGAGTTTGTAGCGGGGGTCGCGCACGGCTTCGACCCGGATGCCGTCGGGCTCGAGCGTGAAGATGGACGGGATGTGGCTGTGCCCGAAGAAGCAGAGGTCGATCCCCTCGGCGAGCCGGTGCATCTGGACGAAGTTCAGCGACGCGTCGAAGTCCGAGAAGATGTACGCGTCCTCGTCCAGCGGCGACCCGTGGCAGACGACGAACCGGTCGTCCACGACGACCGGTCCCGGGGGAAGCTTCTTCAGGAAATCGGCGTTCTCGCGCGAAAGACGCTCGGTCGTCCAGCGCGCCGCCTCGAGCGCCGGGGGGTTGAAGAGCGCGCCTTCCTCGACGCCGGAGACGACCTTGTCGTGGTTGCCGCGGATCGCGACCGTGGGACGCCGGAACGTCCGGTAGCGGTCGAGGACCTTGTTCGGATCGGCCGCGTATCCGACGAAATCGCCGAGGCACACGACGCGCTCGAATTTCTTTCGCTTGACGCGCCGGAGAACCGCCGTGAACGCTTCGTCGTTCGAGTGGAGATCCGAGAGGATCAGGTACCGCACGTCAGGCGGCTCCGCCCGCGGGCGCGAACGGCGGCGCCGCGAGGACTTCGAGCCGCGCGGCCACCTCGGCCGGGTTCATGTCGGGTGTCACGGTGAGCGTCCGGTCCGCCATCTTATAGGACGGCAGGCGCGCCTCCCAGAGAGAGAGCGCGCTCTCTTCCGAGGGAAAGAGCGGCCGGTCCGCCGCCTTCTCGCCGAGCCGCTCGGCGATCGCCGCGAACGGAACGTCGAGGAAGATCGACAGCCCGTGCGCCTTCACGAAGGCCGCATTCTCCGGGAAGGTGAAGGTGCCGCCTCCGAGCGCGACGACCGCGGCCGGGAGCGACGCCGTGCCGCGCAGGAGCTCGGCCTCGCGCGCGCGGAACCATGGCTCGCCGTGCGACTCGAACGCCTCGCGGATCGTGCGCCCTGCCATCGCCTCGAAGGCGAGGTCGAGATCCACGAACGGCACGCCGAGGCGCTCGGAGAGGAGCCGCCCCGCGGTCGTCTTTCCGCTCCCCATGAAGCCGACGAGGTAGATGCGGCCGGGCCCGTCCGACACGCGGGACCCCGTCAGCCCGGTCCGTTCGTCCGCAGCCAGCGCTCGAGCCACTTCGTCGAGAAGCGGCCGCGCCGGACGTCGGGGTCGTCGAGGAGGCGCAGGTGGAGGGGAATCGTCGTCTTCACGCCCTCGACGATGAACAGCTCGAGCGCGCGGCGGCCCCGCGCGAGGGCCTCCTCGCGGTCGCGACCGTGCACGACGAGCTTCGCGATCAGCGAGTCGTAGTACGGCGGGATCTTCCAGCCCGAGTAGGCGGCCGTGTCGACGCGCACGCCGGGCCCCCCGGGGAGGTGAAAGGTCGAGATCGTCCCGGGCGAAGGCGCGAAGGTGACGGGGTCCTCGGCGTTGATCCGGAACTCGATCGCGTGGCCGCGCGGCTTCCAGCCCGCCCCGTCGCCTCCGTCCGGGGTCGGCCCGAAGGACAGCGGCTCGCCCGCGGCGACGCGAACCTGCTCTTTCACGAGGTCGAAGCTCGTGACCATCTCCGTCACGGGATGCTCGACCTGGATGCGCGTGTTCATCTCCATGAAGTAGAACGTCCCGTCCTCGTCGAGAAGGAACTCGACGGTGCCCGCGTTCACGTAGCCGACGGCCTTCGCGGCCGCGACCGCGGCGGCGCCCATCTTCGCGCGCAGCGCGTCCGAGAGGGCCGGCGACGGGGACTCCTCGAGGATCTTCTGGTGGCGCCTCTGGAGCGAGCACTCGCGCTCTCCGAGGTGGACGACGCGGCCGTGCGCGTCGCCGAAGATCTGGATCTCGACGTGGCGCGGCTCGGCGAGATACTTCTCGAGGTACACGCTCCCGTTCCCGAACGCCCGTTCGGCCTCGCGAGTCGCGAGCTCGAACGCCGCGGCGAGTTCCTTGTCGGAGCGCGCGACGCGCATCCCGCGCCCGCCGCCGCCCGCGACCGCCTTGAGGAGCACGGGGTAGCCGATGCGGCCCGCGAGGCGCATCGCGTCCTCGACGGAGTCGAGCGGACCGGGGCTCCCCGGGACCGTCGGGACGCCGCTCTCCTTCACGGTCGTCTTCGCGACCGACTTGTCGCCCATCCGCCGGATCGCGTCCGGCGACGGGCCGATCCACGTCAGGCCGACCTCCTCGAGGATCTCGGCGAAGTGGGCGTTCTCGGCGAGGAAGCCGTAGCCGGGATGTACGGCGTCGGCGCCCGTGATCTCGGCCGCGGCGACGAGGGACGTGATGTTCAGGTACGAGCCGGCCGGGGCCGCCGGGCCGATGCAGACCGACTCGTCGGCGGCCCGCACGTGGAGCGCGTCGCGGTCGGCCTCCGAATGAACGGCGACCGTGGCGACGCCCAGCTCCTTGCAGGCCGCGATGATGCGAAGGGCGATCTCTCCCCGGTTGGCGACGAGTACCTTCTCGAACACGTCGCCTCAGCGCGGCTGGATCGCGAACAGCCTCTCGCCGAACTCGACGGGCTGCGCATTCTGCGGGTAAATCGCGACGATCGTTCCCGCCACGTCGGCCTCGATCTCGTTCATGAGCTTCATCGCCTCGACGATGCAGAGCGCCTTTCCCTTCTCGACGACGTCGCCCACCTTCACGAACGGCTCCGCGTCGGGGTTGGAGGCGCGGTAGAACGTGCCCACGATCGGCGACGTGAGGACGTGGAAGCCCTCGCGTTCCCCCGAGCCCGGTGGGCCGGGGGGGACGTGAGAGGGGACGGCGGCGGACGCGGGGGCGGCCGCCGGCAGCGCGGCGGGCTCGGCGAGGACCGCCGGCTCGTAGCCGCGCGGCGCAAGCGCGGCGCGGGGCGCGCCCTCGATGCGCAGGCGGAAGCCGGCGCGCTCGATCTCGAGACCCGCGAGTCCGCGGCGGGACACGAGGTCGACGAGTTCCTTGATCTCCTTGACGTTCATTTCGGCTCTCGTTTCCTCTCTCGTTTTCTCTCGCGCCCTCAGCGCACCGCCGGGGCGAGGGCGCGCGCGGTGCGCTCGGCCTCCCAGCGCACCTCGCCCAGGATCGCATCGGGGTCGACGTGCAGGATGAGCGAGTAGTCGTCGTTCACGCGCGCCACGACGGCGGTGCCGCGGGCGCCCGCGAACGTCATGCAGCGCAGGTTCCCGGCGCCGACCTCCCCCGTCGCCCGGCCCACGCTCTTGAGGAAGGTCGTCAGCTCCGCGACGAGGATCTCCTGGCCGCCCTCGCGCGCCGAAGGTCCCGCCGTCACGACGGGAAGCCCCTCGAGGTCGGTCAGCGTCGCGGCCCGGATGCCCTCCGTGGAATCCACGAGAGCGCGGATCATGACGTGGAGGTCGTTCGCGGTGGCTTCCTCGCGCTTCGGGAAGCGTCGCGCGAGCCGCCTGAGGCGAGGCCGGTCGCGCCGTCCCGCTTGGAGCGCCGTCGCCTTCTCCCGCAGGGCCCGCGCGCGCGCCGCGTCCGCTTCGGCCTCGGCGAGCGTCCGGTACGTCTCCCGGGCGTCCGCCGGATAACCCTGGCTCTCGTAGATCGCGGCCAGCGTCTCCGTGACGATCGGGGGCTCCGGCGCGGGCGCCGCCGGAGGCTCGGGCGCGGCCGCCGGAGGCTCGGGCGCGGGCGGGGGAGGGCCGGGCGCCGCGCCGACCCGGTAGAGATGTGCGGGGAACTCGAAAGGCGCCGTCGGGACGTCGTCGAGGTCGGGCTTCGACGGCGTGACGACGGCCGCCGGCACGGACGCGGCGGCCTCGATCTCATCGCGGATCTGGCGGATCGGCGCCGTGAACGGCGGGATCTCCCCCGAGGACGCCGCCGGCGCCGTGGGCGCGGGCGCCGTCTGGACGAAGAGGTCCTCCACCGGGGGCGACGCGGGCGGGGGCTCCGGAGGCGGGGCCGGCGCGGGCACGGGCTCCTCGGAGGACCGGACCTTGCCGAGGGCGCGCGCGACGGACGCGCCGTCGTACGTGAGCTCCATGGGGTCCGGGGGGCGCGCGATCGGGGGGGCGGGCGGCGGAGCCGGCTCGGTCGAGTGAAGTTCGAGCCGCCGCAGGAGAGCGGCCCGCCGGTTCGTGCTCGAGGAGCCGAGGGAGGGCGGCGGCTGGAAAGCCGGCGGGGCCTCGACGGCCTGCCGGACCCCGCTCCGGAAACCCGGGCGATCGCCGACCGCAGCGGACATCTCCTGCTCGAGGCGGGCGATGATGTCGTTCACGTCGCGGTCGCCGGCCTTGAGACCGCGGTAGAGCTTCAACTTCTTGATCGCCTCGACCTTGTCGCCCTTGGCCAGGTAGACCTCGGCGAGCTGGCGGATGGCGACGAGGTTCTCCCGGTCGATCCGGAGAGCGTTCGTGAACGCGCGGATCGCGTCCTCGAGCCGGTCGAGCTGCTGATACGTCTTCCCGAGCGCGACGTGCCCCGCGACCGAGTTCGAATGGAGAGCGAGGCCGCGCTCGAGGGTGATGACGGCGTCACGGTATTTCCCGTGCCGGCGGTACTCCTCGGCCAGCGCGAGGAACTGGCGCGAGGTCGGGTCCCGCTGGAGGAGCCTCTTGAGCTCCTCGAGGCGGGTCACGGGCTGGGGGGGGCCGCCGAAGAGAGCCATATGTCCTTGAGTCCGACTCCCGAGTCTAAGCCATCCGGTTCGAGACAGTTCGGGCCGCCCGAAGGCGGCCCGAACCCGGGGGATCAGAGATCGCGTCGCGTCAGGGGTTGATCTGAATCGTGTAGAGCCGGCTCGTCGTGTTCGCGGCCGCGTCCACGACCGAGATGTTGACGGTCGACGTTCCCGCCAGCGTCGGCATTCCGGTGATGTCTCCGGTCGCCGCGTTGATGCTCAGCCCCGCGGGCAGCCCCACCTGCGACCACGTGAACGGCGGCCCGGCGCCGCCCGATGCGACCACGGTGGCGGGGCCGTACGCGACGCCCACGTTCCCGGCCGGCAGAGACGGCGTGATGATCGTGAGGCCGGCCCGGCAGGAGACGTCCGTCGGGTTGTAGACGAGGACGTTCGGCAGGTCGGTCGTGCAGCCCGTGAGCGTGTTCTTCACGCGGATCCCGATGGACGTCGGAACGTACATCAGGCCCGTGATCGTCCCGCCCGACACGCAGTTCTGCTGGTTGAGCGACGAGTTCGGGACGGCCGGAGCCGTGAACGAGAGAGACGTCGGGTTCGAGACGTTCGCGTTGTTGACCGGCGTATTCGGGACGGGCACGCCGTCCTTGATGAGCGTGACCGTCATCGGCGAGACGAAGTTCCCGCCGACGACCGTGATCGTCGCCGGAACGCCGAAGGAACCGAACGGCGAGCCGTCCTGGCTCAGGTTCGTCGGCGAGGCGCTCGTGAGGATCGGCGGATCGTTGTGGTAGGTGAATGGCGCCGTGAGCGGCGCGGTCGACGTGCAGGCGAGCCCGGGGAACGTGAGCTCGATCGAGCCGGCCGTGTCACCGCAGGCGAGCGCGCCGCCGAGGAGCGTCTGGAGCGGCGGCATCGTCAGGATGATCGACGTGTTCGACACGCTCGTAACCTGGAGCGAGGCGAGAGAGGACCCCGTGCGGAAGTTCGCGACGACCGGCTCGGCGAAGTTGTTGCCCGTGACCACGACCGTCGTGGTCTGCGTCGCGCTCGCGACCGACGGAGAGGCGCCGCCGACCGTCGGGCACGAGTAGTACTTGAAGCACGCCGCGCACGTCGCGGTCTTGCCGGTCGCGGGATTGAGAACGATGACGTCGACGAGCTGGTTCGCGAGGCACGCGTTCCCGCCGACCGCGACCGGCGTGTTGAAGACGATCTGCGTCGACGCGACGCTGATCACGGCGGCTTCCACGCGCTGGGCGCCGCAGCCGGGCGTGCCGCCCGTCATGAAGACCTGCATCGGGAACTGGAAGTTCGCGCCGAACGCCGTCGTCCGCGTCGCCTGGTCGTTGGGTCCGGTCCGCGGCGAGAGGGAGTAGAACGACGGAGTCAGCGCCTGGGCGGTGTAGATGAAGGCGCCGCTCAAACGGTAGCAGCGCTGCGAGGCGCTGCCGAGGTCCGTGACGACGACGTCGACGGTCTCGGGCACGTCGGGGCTGGCGAGGACGCGTCGGGGCGTGGAGACCTGGAAGCCCGTGCTCGTCGGGGAGCCGACGATCGTGCCCGGGTTTCCGCCGAACGTGACGAGAAGGAGCGCCGCGCTCGACGGGAAGCCGCCGCCCGTGATCGTCACGACCGTGCCGCCGTCGGGCGAGCCCGTGTCCGGGGTCAGGCTCGAGACGTAGAACGTCGGATCCGTGTTGCAGGCGCCTGTGGCGCCGCTTCCCTTGTAGACGAAGGGAACCGGCGACGTGGCGGACTGGATCGACGCGAGACCCAGGTCGCGTGTCACGACGACCGGACAGCTCTCGGAGAGGGCCGGGTTCGCGAGCGCGTGCGCGGGCGTCGTCACCGTGAGCTGGTTGTCGGCCTGCGACGTGATCTGGCCCGGGTTGCCGCAGAACGTGACCTGGGTCGTCGCGCTGTTCACGCCGAAATGGCTGCCGTTGATCGTGACGAGGTCGCCGCCGCTCGGCGAACCTGCGATCGGAGAGATCGAGGAGATCGACATTTTCTGGTCCGGCGGCACGCAGAAGTACGTGAATTTCTGGGCCGGGCTCTGGCCCGTCGTCGCGACGACGACGAGGTCGACGACCTCGGGAACGGACGGGTTCTTGAGAGTCCGGATCGGCGTGTGGACCGTGATGACGTTGTTCGCCCAGGTCACGATCTGGGACGCGGCGCCTCCGAAGAAGACGCCGCCGGCCGTGTTCGTGAAGTTCCCGCCGAGGATCGTGACGAGGTCGCCCCCGACGCACGAGCCGCTCTGCGGCGTGAACGACGAGATGTACGGACCCTGGTTCGGCGCGCCGGCGAAGGTGATGGTGATCGACCCCGCGCCGCAGTCGTAGGTGGCTTTCACGTGCGCGAGGCCGGAGTTGTTCGAGAAGAGCGTCACGTCGGCGGCGCCGGCGACGGTCGTCTTGACGACCGTCGGGAGCCCGTTCTCGGCGAAGACGCCGAGATCGGTCGTGACCTGTACCGAGGTCCCGTCGGCGACCGCGGCGCCGCCCTTCGTCACGCTCGCGCGGACGACGACCTCGCTGCCGACGAGGGGCGTCTGGGAGGTCGCGGACATCGCGATCGTGACCGTGCACGTGCCGTTGCCGCCGCCGTTCCCGCCCCCGCCTGAGCCCGACGGGGAGGTCGGCGTCTCGCCGGCGCAGCCGGTGAGCAGGACCGCGAGGCCTGCCGCGATTGCGGCGCTCGGGAACGGGATTCGTCGCATGAGTTTCACCTCGTCACCGAACAAGCTTTCCCCCGACGCGGCCGGCCGCTCCGCCATACATGAAGACCATGTCGAACGAGACCTCGTCCGACTGGACGAACTGTCCCGCGAGCGTGTGGCCGAACCACGTCACGTGGCCCATCTGCCGGATCTCGGTGCTGCCCGTCTCGCGGTCGATGCCGCCGTTGAACGGGTAGAGCTGGTCGAGCGGCGGCAGGAGAAGTGCCGCGGCGGACATGTACTGGTAGTTGTTCAACGTGGAAGACCCGCCGGCGGGGACGATGACGCCGACGCCGAATTGCTCGGTCTTGCTCGCGACCGTCCCGCCGTCGATTCGCGTCCAGCGCACGCTGCACGAGTCCACGTTGACGTCGAGAAACTGCGTGGACGCGGCGCCCGGGACCTTCAGGACGTTGTGCAGCGTCGTCGTCTTGAACTGGAGCGGCGTCGCGTCCGTGAGCAGCTTTATGAGCGGGCGTTCCGTGAACTCCCCGGACAGGAAGACCGGAGCGGCGTCGTCGCCGTGGGTGTTCGTCGAGCAGCCCGGGAGAAGGCCGACGAGCGCCGCGCCGAGGGCGAAGGTGGAGATCGTCTTCTTCATCGCACGCGCTCCTGTCAGCGGATGATCCGCGGGGTGATGAAGATCATGAGCTCGTCCGTGTCCTCGGACTGGTCCCGGCTCCGAAACAGGTTTCCGATGATCGGGATCTTCCAGAGGCCCGGGATCATCGACTGGGCGTCGTTCGTCGTGATCTTGAAGATGCCGCCGATGACCGCCGTTCCGCCGTCGCGGACCATGAGGCGCGTCTTCGCATCGCGCGTCGTGAGCGGGATGTTCTGGCCGCTCGCGATGTTGATGCCGGCCGCCGGCTCGCGCTTCTGGACATTGAGGTCCATGATGACCGTGCCCTCGTTCGTGATCTGAGGCGTGACGTCGAGACGAAGCGTCGCGTTGATGTAGAGAACGGACGTCGTGTTGTTCACCGTGGTCTGGACCGGGATCTGGAAGCCCGACTGGATGCTCGCGGGCTCACCCGTCTGGGTCTGGACCTTCGGCGTCGACACGACCTTGACGAGGCCGCGGGCCTCGGCCGCGTGAATCGACGCGTCGAGCCGGAACGTGTCGAGGACGTTCGCGAGGGACAGCTGCAGGACCTGTGGCGCGCCGCTCGGGAGCGAGACGTTGCCCGCGACACTGCCCGAATTCGGGAAGACGAGCCCCGTCGTGTTCCCGTGGGCGGCGTCCGCGACGCCGTTGAAGCCCCACACGACGCCGAGAGAATTCGAGAACGTCCGCGTCGCCTCGATGATCCGCGCTTCGATCATGACCTGCGGGCTCGCGACGTCGAGGTTCTTGATGAGGTCGAGAACGGTCGGGAGGTAGTCCGGAAGCTCCTTGATGACGAGCGTGTTCGACCGCTTGTCGACGAAGATGTCGCCGCGCGAGGACATCACCTTGCGCGCCGTCGCCGCCATCTCCTCGACGTTCCCGTACGACACCTTCTGGAGGACCGTGCGGAGCGGACGGTTCTTGTCCTGCGCCGCGGTGAAGGCGAGGCGGGCCTGCTCCTCCTGGAGGAGCTTGGCCGACGACGCGATCCGCATGACGTTGCCCTCGAGCACGTACCCGAGCTGGTTGATCTTGAGGATGAGCTCGAGGGCCTGGTCCCACGGGATCTCCTGGAGGCTCACCGTGACCGTCCCGCGCACGTCGGGGTCGAGGACGATGTTGAGCTGCGTCAGCTCGCTGAACCGCTGGAGCGTGTCCTTGATGTCGGCGTCCTTGAGGTTGAGCGTGATCGGCTCGCCGGTGTACTGCTTCTCGCCCGCGCCGAGCGTGCGTGCCTCGAACGGGTTCAGGATCTCGTGCGGCTTCGACGCCGCGTCCTGCTGGTTCAGGAGCGTCTCGGCGGCCTCGATCAGGGCCTTGTCCTCGGCGGATTTCTTCCGCCTGGGCGCGGGCTCCGCGGCCGGCGGCACCGGCCGCGACGTCGCGGCCGCGACGGCGACCGGCTTGCTCTCGGGGACGAGACGGATTTCCGGCGTCGCGGTCACGAGGTGCGGCGGCTCGGAGACCGGGGGCGCCTTCAGGGACGCGGTCGTGTCGGACGGAGCCGGGGCGGGCGGACCCGATGCGGCGGGCTCCGAGACCGGGGGCGCCGGGGCGGCCGGGGCCGGCTCGGTCGTCGCGGCGGAGGCAACGGGCGCGGGAGCGGCCTCCGTGGGCCTGACGACCGCCTCGCGCGGCTCGTCGATCTCATGTTTCTCGTACGAGCCCGCGGCGGGAACCACCACGGCGACCTTCTCGGGCGCGGCCGAGACCGTTTGCGGGGCCGGCGCTTCGGCGGGGACGGGCGGCACCACCTTCACGAGCGGGGCGGATCCCGCGGATGCGGCCGCGGGAGCCTCCCGGGCAGCGGCGGACCCGAACGCGAACGCGAGACCGGACGAGGCGGCCCGGGCCGACGGCTCCGCGGGGGCCGCGAGATCGAAGACGACCCGGGTCACGGGCTCGGAGCCTCCCTTGAACTGCGACGCCCGCACGCGCGTGACTCCCGGGTGCCGCACGTCCTGCGATTTCTTCGACGTCGCGAGCAGGACGCCGGGCAGGTCGACGACGTAGCGCGGCGGGTTCGCGAGCGAGAACGTGTCGTACGCGAACGATCCGTTGCCGGACAGGGTCACGACGAGGCGTTCGGCGGTCTGCGCGATCGCGATGCCCGAAAGACGCGTCGCGCGGGCACCCGCGGCCGCGTGATGAACCGGCACGGGCGGTTCGTCTCCCGCCGGAAGAGCGACGGTCGTGGCCGCCGAAGAGGAAGGGGGGCCCGACGGCACGTCCACGGCCTTGATGCTCGGCTCGGAGTCGGCCTGGACGGCGACGGTCTGCGGCGCCGCCGGGGCCGGGGACGCGCCGGCCGCAGGAGCCGAGGCCGGAGCGCTCTCGGGCTCCGGCGAAGCGGGAGGGGCCGCCGCGAGCGCGGCGGGGGGCGCCGCGGGCGCCAGGGCGATCGCCATCGCGGGCGACCCGGATTCCGAGGCGATCGCGGGCTCGAGCGCGACGCGGCTCGTGAGCTCGAACTGGATGTGGGGCTTGCCCATCTCCACGAACGACTTCATTTCGAGACGTGAGAGCAGCGTTCCGTCGGCGCGCGGCGGTTCGAGGCCGGGCGCGGCGACGGCGTTCGCGATGTCCACGACGATCTTCGTCGAGCCTTCGCGGTTGTAGAGGGTCGGCGCGAGCGGGCCGTTGCCGGTGAGGAGGAGCCGGGGCGCCTCACCATCGGCGAGCAGCGTCGCTCCGGTCAGGACGACCGGCGCCGGCGCGGCAGTCGAGGTGTCCGCCCCGGCCATCCGTTCGCCTGACGAGGCGCATCCGGAGAGGACCGGAACGAGCAGCGCGAGCGCCGCGAAACGGGAGGCGAGGACCCACGGGTTCCGCATGCTTCCTCCACCGGATCCCACCTGATCGGGAGAGCCCCTTCTTTTCCAGGACCCTTTGAGCTTCGTCGTCATGGACGTCCCTTCGCTCACGGCTTCTTCTGGAGTGCGAGCGCCTTGACCACTTCGCGGAACGGCTTGGGGTTCGTCGGGTCGTTCACGTTCTGGCGGAACGTGACCTCCGTCGCAGACACGTCGGTCACCTCGCCGTCGAAGAGGGTCGTGCCTTTCCGGATGAGATGCGACTTGTTGTCGGGACCGCGCATCATCGCGACCCAGGTGTTCTTGATCTTGATCGTGCCCTGGAGCTCGAGCTCGTCGACGGCCACGCCCGCGAGTCCCGGAGGCCGCACGCGGTCCCGCTCCGAGGGGTTGCGGACGAGAAGCGACCGGAACGGGTCCCTCCGCCCGCCGACCTCGTACGTGTAGGTGGAGGGCGTGAAGTCCTCGTCGGTGATCTTCGGGGTTTCGGTCGGAGTCGGGGTGGCCGCGGGCGGAGTCTTCCCCGCCGCGGCGGCCCGGACGGGCGCGAGCGCTGCGAGCGCCACGACAATCAGGATCGGGGCCGCGTGTCGAGTGCTCATCCTTCGAGCGACTCCTTCTTCGCCGCGCCGCCGGCGGGTCTCGGGGCGGCCTTCGGGCCGGGCTTGGCCCCCGGGGCGGACGCCCCGGTCCCTTCCGTGTCGCCGAGGTAGATGAACGTCTTCGCCGTGAAGTTCGCCCCGAGCGTCCTCCCCCCCTGCGCGTCGGGATAGCCGGTCATCACGAGGTCCTCGATGTTGATGATCCGCGAGAACCGGGCGATCTTCTCGAAGAAGAGCGCGAGGTTGTGGTACGAGCCGTCGACCTGGAGATCGATCGGCCACTCCGCGTAGAAGTCGCGGTTGATGTATTCCTTCGGCGTCCACTTCTTCGTGAAGAGCTCGCCCTGGTTCGCGAGAGCCTGGACCTTCTTGATGAGCTCCTCGGCGTTTCGGGCCGTCGGAAGGATCGTCAGGAGGCGCTGCAGGTCGAGCTCGGTCCGCCGGACCTCCTCGCGAAGCTGCGGGAGGCGGCGCTCGGCCGCGCGGCCCTGCGTGATCTTCTGCGTGAGCGCATCGAGCTCGTTCTTCTTGTTCTCCAGCGTCTGCTTCATCTCGGCGAAGTTCGGGACCTGGTAGTAGGCGACCGCGTACAGCGCGAGCGCGATCGCGACGCCGATGCCGAGCCCGTAGTACCAGGGCTTTCCTTCCAGCTGCTTGAGGTCGAGCGTGGCCATCGCGCGCCCCTACATTCCCGCCGCGGCGGCGGAGCCGCCCGCGACGCCTTCGACCTGCTTCGGAGGATCGGCCGGCTTCGGCGGCGCCGGCGCCGCCGTCTCGCCCTGGGTGCGGTCGAGGTTCGAGAAGGTGAAGGACATCTTGTAGCAGTAGAGCGGCGCGCCGGAAGACGTGGAGCACGCCGACAGATCGCTCAGCTTCGGCTCCTGGAACGAAGGGACGAGCTTGAGGTTCGCGATGAAGTTCGCGACCGCGGGCGGGTTGAAGGCCTTTCCCTCGAGCGAGATGGCGTTCCCGTGGTATTCCATGCGCTCGATCCAGACGAGGTCCGGAAGCGCGCGAGAGACCTCGTCCATCAGGCGCACGGGACCGCGCTGGTTCTGCTTGAGCTGGTTGATGAGGTCGACCTTGCGCTGGACGCGCGCCTTCTTGGCCTCGTAGTCCTTGACCTCCTTGAGGACGGACTCGAGGCGTGTGACCTCGACCTGGGCGATGCGGATCTTCTCCTCCTGCGCCTTGATCTGGCTGCGGAGGACCCAGTAGTGGACGACGCCGACCAGGATCGCGACGCCGATCGCCCCTCCCAGGAGGAGGGTGTTCAGCCGTCCGCCGGCGCCGAGAGCCGAGACTCCCTTCTTCTTGCGCTGGGGCCGGGCTTCGGCGAGGAGGTTGATCCGAATCATGCGGCTACTCCCCGATCTTCCGGACGCCGAGTCCGACGGCGATCGCGAGCGACGGCGAGGCCTCCGAGAGCCAGGCGGCATCCACCGCGCGGTCGTCCGTGAAGATCGACCGGAACGGGTTCAGCACCTCGACGGGGAGGCCGAACTTGTCCTTGAGGGTGTCCTCGAAATGGGCGACCTTGGAGCCGCCGCCCGAGACGACGATCGAGTCCACGCGGTCGGCGCCCGAGGTGGCCTGGAAGAAGTCGAGCGTCTTCTGGAGCTCGGCGGCCGCGTCCTCCGAGACTCCGGTGAGGACAGGCTGGATCGACTGCGCCGTCTGCCCGGCGACGGGGTCCCCCCTCTTGAGGGCCTCCGCCTGCTCGAAATTGAGCGAGTACGCCTTCTGGAGGGCGTCCGTGAACTGGTTGCCGCCGAACGTGATGTCGCGCCAGAAGACCGTCTGGCCCTGCGCGAGGATGTTCACGTTCATGACGGAGGCGCCGATGTTCACGAGCGCGACGACGCGGCCGGGGTCGGCGCCGTAGTTGACCTCGTAGCAGTTCTGGAGGGCGAAGGCGTCGACGTCCACGAGGGAGGGCGTGCGACCCGCCTGCGTCACGACGTTCTTGAAGTCGTCGACTTTCTCCTTCTTCGCGGCCACGAGAAGGACGCCCATCGTCTCGCCGACGGCCCCGGGGTCGAGAACGACGTAGTCGAGATAGACGTCGTTGATGTCGAAGGGGACGTACTGCTCGGCCTCCCAGCGGATCGACTCCGAGAGCTCCTCCTCCGGCATCGTCGGCAGCATGATCTTCTTGACGATGACGGAGTGGCCCGAGACCGACACGGCGACGTTCGGACTCTTGACGCCCGTGGACGCGAGGAGGCGGGTGATGGTCTCGACCACGAGGGAGGAGTCCATGATCGCCCCGTCGACGATCGCTTCGGGCGAGAGGGTCTCGAGCCCCGCCTTGACGAGGTGGAACGTGCCCTCCTTGCCCTCCTTCAGCTCGACCAGCTTGACGGCCGACGACCCGATGTCGAGTCCGACGAGGTTCTTCGCCTTGCGGAACAGCACGGTACAGCTGACCTCCTACCCCGAAACGCCAGACACGGAGCGCCGTGAAAAGAGATTGACTCGCCTTATTTTGTGCGTCCCCCCCTGGGGTGTGTCAAGTCGTTGGGAATGTGCGATTTCGCTTGCGAACGGGAATCATTTGTGGTACAAGTCCGCCCCATCTCGGGAAGCCCCGGATCTGGCGCGTCGTCGGGTACGGGCGAAGCCACGTCCCGCTCCGGAGCCTTGACGCCCGGCGTCGCGCGCGGCGGCTCCGCCGGTTCGCCCGGAAAAAGGACACCTCGAGCCGTCAGCCGGCCTCGGCGTCCGAGGAGCGCATCTTCCGGCGGACGTCCGTGACACCGGGCAGGGCCCTCAGGCCGACGAGGAGGCGCTCGAGGTGCCGCCGGTCCTGCGTCGTGACGCTCGCCTCGATCGTCGCGCGCCCGTCCCCGCTCGTCCGCGCCTCGATCGAGCGGATGTTCGAATTGGCGGCCGAGAGGAGCTGCGTGATGCGCGCGAGCATGCCCTGGCGGTCCTCCGTGCGGATCTCGAGGTCCACGGTGACCGAGCTGTCCTTCGCCGCTTCCCACTGCACCGCGATCTCGCGGCTCGGGTCGAACAGGAGATTCCTCACGTTCGGGCAGTTCACCGAGTGCACGGACACGCCGCGGCCGCGGGTCACGTAGCCCACGATCTCCTCGCCCGGCACGGGCTGGCAGCACCGCGCGAGCGTCGCGAGGAGGTCGTTCTCGCCCTTGACGCGGATCCCGGGCACCGCCCCGAACGGGAGGACGCGGCGCATCGCGCTCCCGATCGCGGCCACGCGGGACGGCGCCGGCGCCTGACCCTCCCCGACCGCCTCCGGCACGAGCTTCGCCACGACGGCGCGCGGCGCGACCTTCCCGAACCCGACGTCCGCGAGGAGATCGTCGATCCTGGCCACTCCGAGGTCACCGAGCACGGCATCGAACGCCTTTTCCTCGAGCAGCCTCGCCAGGCTCTTCTTCCATTTCTTGAGCTCGCGGTCGAGCAGGCGCCGCCCGATCTCGACGGACTTCTCCTTCTCCGCCGCGTGGACGAAGGCCCGGATCTTGTTGCGAGCGCGCGCCGTGAGCGCGAAGCTGAGCCAGTCGCGCGAGGGCTGGGCGGCCGGCGAGGTCAGGATCTCGACGATGTCGCCGTTCTCGAGAGGCGTCTTGAGCGGGACGAGCCGGCCGTTCACACGCGCCCCCGTGCAGTGGTGCCCGACGTCCGTGTGCACGCGGTACGCGAAGTCGACCGGCGTCGCGCCGCGCGGGAAGGCGTACACGGCGCCCTTCGGGCTGAAGATGTAGACCTCGTCCGGGTAGAGGTCGATCCGGAGCGAGGAGAGGAACTCGCGCGGGTCGGAGACGTCGCGCGTCGTCTCGAGGATCTGCCGCAGGAGCCCGACGTGCGCCTCCCGGGCCCGGTCGGCCTTCGGCTCGCCTTCCTTGTATTTCCAGTGAGCCGCGATCCCGTTCTCGGCGATCAGGTCCATCTCGCGCGTGCGGATCTGGACCTCGAAGGGCGGCGCCCCTTCGGGAACGAGCGTCGTGTGGAGGGACTGGTAGAAATTCCGCTTCGGCATCGCGATGTAGTCCTTGATGCGCCCGGGGACGGGCCGCCAGGCCTGGTGGACGATGCCGAGGACCGTGTAGCAGTCGGGAATCGTCGCGACGAGGATGCGGAACGCGAGGACGTCGTAGAGCTGCTCGAGCGGAATCGCCTGCCGGATGAGCTTCTGGCGGACGGACCAGTAGCGCTTGACCCGCCCGGTGATCTCGGCCTCGATCCCCGCGGCCTTCGTCTTCGCGACGAGATCCTGCCGGATCCTCTCGACGTTCGCGGCGGACGCCTTCATCCGCTCGTCGACGGCGGCCTGCAGCGCGGCGAACTCCTCCGGATACAGGAACCGGAAGGAGAGGTCCTCGAGCTCGCCCTTCATCTTGCCCATCCCGAGCCGGTTCGCGAGCGGGGCGTAGATCTCCATCGTCTCGACGGCGACCGCGCGCTGCTTGGCCTCCGGCAGGTGCTCGAGCGTCCGCATGTTGTGGAGGCGGTCCGCGAGCTTGACGAGGATGACCCGGAGGTCGTCCGTCATCGCCAGGAGCATCTTGCGGAACGTCTCGGCCTGCTGGGCCTCCTTCGACGTGAACGCGTACTTGCCGATCTTCGTGACGCCGTCCACGAGGTGCGCGACGTCGGGCCCGAAGAGCTCCGCGAGGCGCTCCTTCGTGAGCGACGTGTCCTCGAGGACGTCGTGCAGGAGCCCCGCCGCGATGGACGCCTCGTCGAGCTTCATCTCCGCGAGGATCATCGCGACGTTGAGGGGATGGACGAGATACGGCTCGCCGGAGGAGCGGAGCTGGTTCTTGTGCGCGTGCGCGGAGACGACGTAGGCGCGCCTCAGGAGGTCCTCGTCCACGTGGGGGTGGTAGGACTCGACCTTCTCGAGGATGTCCTCGAAGCGCAGCACGGCCGCCCATTATCGCGGAACCGGGGGCCGACCGGCTATTCTCCGGTCCCGACGAGGACCAAATGGACCTGTTGAAGCGGCTGATCGACGTGTTCCTGCACATCGACGTGCACCTCGCGGACATCACCCGCGATTACGGCGCCTGGACGAACGGGCTCCTCTTCGCGGTCGTGTTCTGCGAAACCGGGCTCGTCGTGACGCCGTTCCTCCCGGGCGACTCGCTCCTCTTCGCGGCCGGTGCCCTGGCGTCTCTCGGCACGCTGAACGCGGGGCTCCTGTTCCTCCTCCTCGCGCTCGCGGCGGTCCTCGGGGACACCGCCAACTACTGGATCGGAGCGCGGATCGGGCCGCGGGCGTTCGACGGGTCGGTGAAGTTCCTCAGGCAGGAGCACCTCCGGAGGACCGAGGCCTTCTACGAGAAGCACGGGAAGAAGACGATCATCCTCGCGCGGTTCGTCCCGATCGTGAGGACGTTCGCGCCCTTCGTGGCGGGCGTCGGGTCGATGCGGTATTCCACGTTCCTCGCGTACAACGTCATCGGCGGCGTCGCCTGGGTCGCGGTCTGCGTCTTCTCGGGCTACTTCTTCGGGAACATCCCCGTGGTCCGGAGAAACTTCTCCCTCGTCATCCTCGCGATCATCGGGGTCTCGACGCTTCCGCTCCTCCTCGAATGGTGGAGGGCGCGCCGCTCCCGCGGGGGCCGGGCGGCGTGAGCGGGCCCGCCGCGCGCAGCCGCTGGCTGTCGTCCACGGCACTGATCTTCTACGCGCTCGTCCTCGGCGTCGCCCTCGGCCACCTCCTTCCCGCCGAGACGCACCCTTCGGCCTATGAGTCGTTCCGCTTCCTCTCGAGGGCCTTCATCAGCCTCATCAAGATGCTGGTCGTTCCGCTGATCTTCGCGACGATCGTCCTCGGAATCGGCAGGACGGGCGACGTCAAGGCCGTCGGGCGCATGGGCGTCAAGGCCCTCGTCTACTTCGAGGTCGCGACGACGATCGCCCTCGTGATCGGTCTCGTCTTCGCGAACGTCGTGAAGCCGGGCCTCGACCTGAAGCTCCCGGCCACGGGAGAGGTCGGCCTCGCGAAGCCGCAGACGCTCGTCGAGTCGCTTCTCCATCTCTTTCCCTCGAACGTGATCGACGCGATGGCCCGGCAGGACATCCTGCAGATCGTCATCTTCGCGACGCTCCTCGGCATCGCGGCGGCGCACGTGGGTCACGCCCGCGCGAAGCCGTTCGTCGACTTCTTCGAGTCGGCCGTCGCCGTCCTCTTCAAGCTCACGGACTACGTCATGGCGCTCACGCCGCTCGGCGTGTTCGGCGCGATGGCGGGCGCGGTCTCCCACCACGGGATCGGCGTCCTCGGCAGCTACGCCAAGCTCGTCGGCTCCCTTTACGGGGCCCTCGTCGTCTTCGCGCTCCTCGTCCTCGCCCCGGCGCTGAGGCTCGCCGGCGTCTCCGTGAGGCGCTTCGTCGGGAAGATCCGCGAGCCCTTCCTGATCGCCTTCTCGACCGCCTCCTCGGAAGCCGCGCTCCCCCGCGCGCTCGAGCGCATCGTCGAATTCGGCGTCCCGAAGAGCGTCGCCGGCTTCGTCCTGCCCGCCGGATACAGCTTCAACCTGGACGGATCGACGCTCTACATCGTCCTCGCGACGCTCACGATCGCCCAGGCGGCCGGTCGCCATCTCTCGATCGCCGAGCAGGTCACGATGTGCCTCGTCTTCATGCTCACGACGAAGGGAGTCGCCGCGGTGCCGCGCGCCTCCCTCGTCATCATCGCGGCGGGCTGCGCGAGCTTCAACCTCCCGGGCGAGGCGGGCGTCGCGATGATCCTCGCCGTGGACGAGCTCATGGACATGGCGCGCACGTCGATCAACCTCGCCGGGAACTGCGTCGCCGCGGTCGTCGTCGCGAAATGGGAGGGCGTCCTCGGACCGGAGTCCGCGGACGGGGCCGGCGCCTCGTAGAGGCGGCGCAAATCGTGCTTCCGAGGCCCGGGACACGCCCATGAGCGATTTCTTCCAAGCCGGTCCGATCACGACCTTGACGCGCCTGAAGGAGAGGCCTCTCGTCGAGCTCGACGAGGCGATCGCCCGCCACACCCGGCTCGCGCGGGCCGCGCTCCTCATCCCGTGTCTCGTCGACGAGATGGAGCGCCCCGCCCTCGCGCGGATCTGCGACGAGGTCTCGCAGCTCTCGTACCTCGACAGCGTCGTGATCTCCCTGGACCGCGCGGACGAGGCCGGCTTCCGGAAGGCCCTCGAGTACTTCTCGAGGATGAAGGTGCGGACGGTCGTCCTCTGGAACGACGGACCCGGCGTCACGGCCCTCCTCAAGAAGCTCGGGGAGAACGACCTCCACCTCGGCGAGCGCGGCAAGGGTCGCGCCTGCTGGATGGCCTTCGGGTACCTTCTCGCGACCGGCCACGTCGAGCACGTCGCGCTCCACGACGCCGACGTCCTCGACTACGACCGCGCGACCCTGTCGCGGCTCCTCTACCCCATCGTGAATCCGATCCTGAACGTCGACTTCTGCAAGGGCTATTACGCGCGCTACACGGACCGGCTCAACGGGCGCGTCGTCCGGCTCTTCGTGTGGCCTCTCCTTTCGGCGCTGAGCGCCCTCCTCGGCTCGCACCCGTACCTCGAGTTCCTCTCGGCGTTCCGTTACCCGCTCGCCGGCGAGTTCGCGCTCTCGGCGGACCTCGCGCGGCAGGTGCGCGTTCCGGCGGACTGGGGGCTCGAGATCGGCGTCCTCTCCGAGGTGTTCCGTCACCTGTCCCCGCGGCGGGTCTGCCAGGTGGATCTCGCGGACCGGTACGACCACAAGCACCAGCCTCTCTCTCCCGACGACGCCTCGACGGGCCTCCAGAGAATGGCCGGCGACATCGCCAAGCACCTCCTGCGCACGCTCGCCGCCGCGGACGTCGTCCTGTCCGAGGGCGCGCTGAAGTCGCTCCTCGCCTCCTACCAGCGCCGCGCGGAGGACGCGATCAACGACTACTACGCGCTCTCGCGGTTCAACGGTCTCGTCTTCCGGCGCCACGAGGAGGAATCCGCCGTCGCGACGTTCGCGAGCGCCCTCAAGGCGGGCATCGAGCAGTTCCGTCTGGACCCCCTCGGCGCGCCGCTCATTCCGAACTGGGCGCGCGTTCTCGCCGCCGTTCCGGACGCCGGCGACCTCCTCCTCGAGGCCGTCGAATCGGAGGGTGGCGTGCTCGCGCCTTGAAGGTCGGAACCCGCTCAGACGTGGCGGATGCCGTTCGTCTCCTCCTCGACACGGACCCGCCGCTCGAGATAGCCCCGCGCGAGGTCCCGCGCCCCGAGGCCGAAGGCGAGCGCGGCCGCGAGGACGAAGCCGCCCGTCACGATGGAGAACGCCGCGACGAGCACCGACTGCCCGACTCCGAGGTGCTCGAGGGCCATCGCGGCGAAGAACGCGAGGACGCCCGCGTGGACGAGGCGGGCCCCCGCGCGCGGCCACGGGAGGCCGGCGTTCACCGCCGTGAGGAGGACGCTTCGCCGCGCGAGGGCCGCGAGGCCGATGCCGACGAGCGTGACGAGCGCGGCCGTCAGGAGCCGGGGCAGGAACGCGACGACCTCCTCCAGCGCCGTCTTGAGCCCGCCGGGCTCGAGCGCGCCGATGCCGACCGCGAGGGCCACGACGACGGCCGCCCAGAACGACACGGCCGAGGCGATCGCGGCCGGCGGCGCCTTGAGGCCGGCGGCCCTGAGGAGGGGCGCCGAGCCGTCCCCGATCCTCAGGAGGCGAAAGGCGGGCACGAGCACGAGGCGGAGGACGAAGCCGACCGCCGCGCCGACCGCGAACGCGCCCAGGAGAACGACGAACGCGGGCACGACGGCGAGGAACGCCTCGCCGAGCCTGAGGACGGCGTCGCCGATCTGGTTTCCAAGGTTCTCCCACATCACGGGCCTCCTTTCGAGGCGGTTTTCGGCATTTCGACGGAATCCCAGAGAGAAAGAAGGAGCGGCTTCTCGCGCTCGTACGTCAGGGCGAGGGACTCGAGCCGTTCCTCGGCCTCGTCGGCGCTCGCGCTTCGCGTCTCCTCCACGAACGTCGCGACCTTCCCGAGGTAGACGGGCACGAGAGAGCGGAGCAGGGTCTCGCCCGGCAGCCGGCGCCCCGCGTATCCGGCCGCCGCCCCGTAGACGACGCGGACGAACGTCTCGTCGTCGAGCCGCGGGGCGTCGCCCGAGGCCGCCGCCCTCACCGCGTCGACGAGCGGGCGGTCGAGAAAGGACTCCCAGATCGGGGGCAGCTCCGCCGCGCCCTTCCGGAAGATCTCCACGAGCCTTTCCACCCTCACGGGCACGGGCTCGAGGCCGACGGCGTAGGGAAGGCCGAAGACGCGCGTCCGTCTCGAGGCCGCGACCGTCCTCCAGGCGGCCTGGAACGACTCCATGAGACCGAAGAGAGTCGACACGACCTGGACGAACATGTCCTGCAGGTCGGCGCCCGGGTCCTTCGGGTCGTGGAGCTTGGCGCCGAGAAAGGACTGGCACACGCGGCGCCCCTCGGCGAGCGCCGTCGTCGTCATGAAGATGTCGATGCCGTATCGCGCGACCGGGCCCTCCCAGTCCTCCCACGCGAGGAACCGGCGGGCGAGATCGCCCGAGAACCCGAAGTCTCCCCCGATGGGCTGCCGGACGCGGAAGCCGTAGAGAGCGCGCGTCAGCGGGTAGACGATCGTGTTCGTGATCGTCCCGTCGTACCGGTGCCGCGCGTACAGCGGCGCGACGAAATCGTACCCGTGACGATGCACGGGCGTGAGGAGGAGCTCGACCCACTCCGGGGAGATGCTCCTCAGATCGCTGTCGACGACGCAGCAGGCGCGGACGTCGAGGTCGGCCGCGATCCGGAAGATCGTCCGGAGCGCGCTGCCCTTGCCGGGCAGGCCCGAGTAGGGGGTGACGATGCGCGCGAGCGGGGACTCGGGGACCGCGTCGACGAGGACCTCCGCGAGCTCGCCGAGCTCGGTCCTCTCGACGATCTCCCGCGTGCCGTCGGTCGAGCCGCCGTCGCTGTTCACGAGGAGGGTCTTCTGCCCCGGGAAGTGCCGGGCGAGGCCGGCGGCCACCGCGCGGACGACGTGGCCGATCGTCCTCGCGTTGTTGAAGGACGGGATGCCCACGAGGATGTCCACGGCGCCGAGCGCCTTGAGCCGCGCCTCGACCTCCGCCGAGAGTACCGGTGTCGTCCTTGGCAAGTCTTGCAAACCTCCGCAAAAGCAGGGCAAAGACGCGATCTCTGCATTCTCCGTGCCCCTGAGGCGGGTCCCCGGAAACGAGAAAGGGCGCGGTGGCCCGCGCCCTTCAGGTCTTGCCGATCGGAGCGGAGATCAGCGCGCCTTCGCCGCCGCCTTTCCGGGCTTGACGGGGGCGGGAGCGGATCCGGGCTTCGCGCTCGAGCGCTTCTGCCTCCACTCCTCCCACACGATCATGATCGGCGCCGCGATGAAGATCGAGGAGTACGTCCCGACGATGATCCCGATGATCATCACGAAGGAGAACCCGCGCAGGACCTCGCCGCCGAGGAAGAAGAGAACGACGACGACGACGAACGTGAGGAGCGACGTCAGGACCGTCCGCGAGAGCGTCTGGTTGATCGAGTGGTTCACGAGCTCGGCCAGCGGGGCGCGCCGGTTCTTCTCGCGGTTCTCGCGGATCCGGTCGAAGACGACGACCGTGTCGTTCATCGAGTAGCCGATGAGCGTCAGGAACGCGGCGACGACCGTCAGGGAGATCTCGACGTTCAGGATCGAGCAGAGGCCGAGCGTCGTCCAGGTGTCGTGGATGAGGGCGACGACCGCCGCCGTCCCGAAGGACGGGGACTTGAACCGCCAGGCGACGTAGACGAGCATCGCCCCCCACGAAAGCAGGATCGCCCACATGCCCTTCTCGCGCAGGTCCTTCCCGACCTGCGGCCCGACGTTCTCGGCGGAGAGCAGGGTGAACGGCCCCGCGATCGTCTTCGCTTTCAGCCAGTCCGCGACGACGGACGAGACGCCGGGCGTCTTCGCCGCCTCGTCGACCGAGGCGAAGAGGCCCTTCTCCGACCGCGCCGCGATGATCGCCTGCGCGGCGCGTCCGTATTCGACGTTCGGGTCGACGGCGGGCCGCTGCGCCGCGTGCTCCGGGTCCTCCGCGATCAGCTTCTTGAGGAGGGCGTCGGCGCCGTTCAGGTTCAGGTCGAAGGCGTCCGGAGCCGCGCCGGCGGGGTGGAGCGCCTTCGTAAGGGCGGACGTGACTTCCTTGGCGACGTCGCGCCCTTCCTTCCTCTCCTCCGGCACGCGCAGGAGCACCTGGTTGCGCTCGGCCTTGTCGTAGCGCTGGACGGAGACGACCTTGACGTTCGCCGCCTCGACGATCCTCCGGATCTGGTCCTCGTCGGGGTTCTTCGAGAACGCGTAGACGATCTGCGCGCCGCCCGTGAAGTCGATTCCCAGGTTCGGGCCGTTCTTGGCGACGAGCGAGATCGTGCCGATCACGATCGAGAGGATCGACACCCCGATGCAGTACCACTTGATCCTCAGGAAGTCGATGTTCGTGTTGTGGAAGAGGCGCACGCGTAACTCCGATTCAGATGGACAGGGACTCGACACGCTCCTTCGGCCCGTAGATCAGGTCGAAGAGGAGGTGCGACACGAAGACCGCGGTGAAGACGGATGCGAGAAGGCCGATGACGAGCGTGACGGCGAAGCCCTTGACCGGGCCCGTGCCGAACTGGAAGAGGAAGAGCGCGGCCGAGATCGTCGTGACGTGCGTGTCGACGATCGTCCCCCACGCCCGCTTGAAGCCGAGGTCGATCGCGGGCTTCGGCGCCTTGCCGTTGTCCATCTCCTCGCGGATGCGCTCGAAGATCAGGACGTTCGAGTCGACGGCCATGCCGATCGTCAGGATGAAGCCGGCGATCCCGGGCAGCGTGAGGGTCGCGTTGATGTAGGCCATCGCGCCGAGGAGGATCAGGGCGTTCAGGACGAGGGCGAGGACCGCGTTGACGCCCGCGAGACGGTAGTAGACGAGCATGACGACGAAAACGCAGATCATTCCGACGACGGAGGCGAGGACGCCCTTCTTGATCGAGTCGAGGCCGAGCGAGGGACCGACCGTCCGCTCCTCGAGGATGATCATCTCGGCAGGCAGGGCGCCGGAGCGGAGGACGAGCGCGAGCGCGTCCGCCTTTTCGGGCGTGAAGTTGCCCTCGATGATCCCGCTCTCCTTGATCTGGCTGTTGATCACCGGGGCCGACTGGACGCGGTTGTCGAGCACGATCGCGAGATGCTTGTTGATGTTCTCCCCGGTGACCTTCGCGAACTTCGTCGCGCCGGCGGCGTTCAGGAAGAACATGACGGCGGGCTGGTTGAACTTGTCCCGGTCCACGCGGGCGTTCTTGAGGTCGCGCCCCGTGACGGCGGCGGCGCGCTTGAGGACGTAGTAGACCGGAGTGCGCGTGCGCGCGTCCGCGTCCTCGCTGAACCCTTCGACGATGCGGAGGTCCTCGGGGATCGTCCCGCCGTAGGCCGCCTTCGCGGCCTCCGCGGACGGGTACGGGCCGCCCTTGTCGTCCACGAGCGTCAGCTCGAGGAGCCCGGTCGTCCCGATGATCTCCTTGACGCGGCTCGGGTCGTCGACACCCGGGATCTCGACGACGATGCGGTCCGTGCCCTGGCGCTGGATGACGGGCTCGGCGACGCCGAGGGCGTCGACGCGGTTGCGGATCGTCTCCACGGCCTGCCGGGTCGCCTGGTCCTCGATCGCGTTCCTCTCGACGTCCTTGAACCCGATCTTCCACTCGCGTCCGCGCTCGTCCACGGACCACGCGGTCGACTGGAGGGTCGACCTCACGAGGTCCTTGAGCTTGGCCTGGTCGGTCTTCTCGTCGAGCTTGAGCGTGAAGCCCGTGGAGTCCGCGGGGCCCGCCGGGTTCACGGGCACGCCTCGCTTGGTGCCCTCGTCCTTGACGTGCTCGAGCGTGTCCTGCGCCTCGACCCTGAGGGCGTCGGCCGTCTTCACCTGCATGACGAGGTGGATTCCGCCCCGGAGGTCCAGGCCCAGCTTGAGGCCGTTCCGCAGGATCTCGGACGCCGTGGGGTTCGGAGGAGCGGTCGGCGACTTCTTGAGCGCCTCCTGTCCACGCCACCAGTAGGCGCCGATCGAACCGAGAAGGATGGCCAACGTCACTCCGACGCGCCATCCGGTGGGCTTGTTCACGAACGCAACCTCCGGGAGCGGGCCCGGCCGGGGCGGCCGATGCCACCGGAGCGACGGGAAACCCGCAGGATACGCCCGGACGTCTCCCGGGCGAACCGACGGAGTCTAGCAGAGGCCGGGCCCGTCAGTCGTGCGCGGCCGCCGCCGCGCCGTCCGCCCGCCGGGCCGGCGCCGGACGGGACGAGAACGGGGCGAGGGACACGCGCGCGAGCCGGGACGAGGCGGATTCCCCGAGCGCGGCGAGCAGGCGCTCGTGGCGCCAGGCGTGACAGGAGACCACGAGCACCGGGCGCTCGGAAAGGACCTCCGTCGCGAGGAACCGCATGACGGCGACGAAGCGCTCGTCGTCGGCGCCGACGAGGGGATCGTCGAGGAGCAGGGGCACGCCCGCCACTCCCGTTCCGAGGTAGCGGAGCGCCGCGAGACGCGCCGTCAGGTGGAGCTGTTCGCGGGCGCCCGTCGAGAGGCCCGACTCGATCTCCGCCCGCGTCGCGACCCTTCCGCCCCTCACGAGCGCCGAGAGCGTGAGGTCGTCGGAGAACTCGAGCGCCTCGTACGGTGTCCGCCACGACGCGAGGATCGCGCGCGAGGCCTCGTTGAGGCCGCGCCGGAAGTCCGAATAGACCGACTGCGCCGCCGACGTGAGGGACGTCCGCGCCAGGTCCACGGCGTCGCGGAAGAGCGTGGCGCGGCGCAGCAGCGCTTCCTGCGTCTCGAGCTCCTCCTCGACGTCGCGCGCGCTGTCGCCTCCCTCGCGCGCCGCGGCCGCGAGGGAACGCTCGGCCGCGAGGCGGTCCTCCTCGGCGCGCGCGAGCTCCGCGAGCGCCTCTTCCGCCACGCGGCGCGCCGCCTCGGGAGTGTCCGCGGCTTCGGGGACGGCGCCGCCCGCCTCCCGGGCCCGGCGCGCGGTCTCGGCGTCGAGGGCCGCGATCCGCTCTGCGAGCTCCTCGGGGTCGCCGGCGGCCTCCGCCTCGCGGCGGGCCGGCAGCTCGTGCTCCCGGAGCTGGTAGAGCTTGACCGCCTTGCGCCGGCCGGCCTCGACGGCGAGAAGCGCCTCCGCGAGCGGCAGACCCGGGGGAACGCCGGTCGCGGCGAGCGCGTCGCGCAGGCGCCTCTCGAGGTCCCGGAGGTCGGCGTCCTCCTTCGCGAGGCGCTCGCTCTCCTTCGCGAGGACCTCCTCTCGCGTGCGCGTCTCCTGCCGCACGCGGCCGAGCTCGACGAGGAGATCCAGGAGGCGCGCGGCCTCGTCGTCCGCGGGGATCCCCGGCGGAAGGGAAAGGGGCTCGCGGTAAGGAGCGAGGTCGGCGTCGAGCGCCGCGAGGCGCGCTCTCGCGTCGTCCCGCCGGGTCGTGGCCGCGGCGAGCGCGCGACGGCGGTCGTCGGCGGACCGCACACGGCGATGCGCCTTGAGGAGCGCCGCGGCGTCGCGGAAGCCCGCGCCCTTGGCGACCCGGTCGAGCCGCAGGCGCACGTCCGACAGGCGGCGGCGGAGCTCCGTGGCTCTTCGCCGGGAGGCGGCCTCCTCCTCGCGGGCCTTCGCCTCGTCCGCGAGGCGGTAGCCGTTCGCGCGCCCCCAGCCGATCGCCCCGAAGAGCCCCAGCGTGAGGGCGAAGACCGCGACCGAGACGGCCATGTAGACGGGCACCCCCGCCGACGGCCAGGCGAACCACGCGACGACCGGAACGAGCGCCGTCGCCGCGCCGACCATTGCCCGCGCGAGCCGCAGGCGCTGGGCGCGCTCGCCCGCGACAATCGACGCGAGAGCGGACGCGTCCGCGACCTTGCGGTCGAGCTTGACGCCCTCGAGCTCGAGCCCCCCCCGTTCCTCTTCTGCCCCGAGGACGAACTCGCGGTCGTCGGCGGCGAGCCCGTCGAACCGGACGAGCTCCTCGGCGAGCCCGTCGGCGCGCAGCGACTCCCACTGCGCCTCCAGTCCCTTCTCGGCGTCGGCGGTCTCCCGGCGGAGGCCCGCGAGGGCGTTCAGGAGCTGCTCGAGCCGCGCGCGGTCTTCTTCGAGGAGCCGCGCCGCGGCCCCGAAGCGGTGCGCGAGGCCGCCGGCGTCCCGTGACGCCTCGCGGAGGCTCCTTTCGAGGGCGGCGCGCGCGGCGTCCAGCGCCTGCGGCCGCGTCCCGCGCTCCTCGCGTAGGCGGTCGACCTCGCGGAGCGTCGCGTCGGAGAAGAGCGCCGCCTCCGGCTCGAGCGCCTTGACCTCGCTCTCCGTCTCGTGCCTCCGCCGGGCGGCGGCACGGGCCACGTCGAGCCTCTCCTTCAGAGCACGGCGCTCGGAGACGACGACGGCGAGCGCCGCGAGATCGGCGCGTCCCCGGGCCTGATCCCGCGCGCGCGTCTTGTGCGCGAGCGCCGCCGATGCGCGCGCGGCCTCGCGCCTCTTTCTTTCGAGAGCGTCGCGCCGCGTCTTGAGAGCCTCGATCCGCCTCCCGAGACGCGTGACCTCCGTGTCCACGGAAACGGCGCCGCCCGTGGTGGCGCCCGGCATCTCCCGCCGGGCGTCCTCGAGCGCCTTGAGCGCGCGCACGACGGAGGCCTCGCCGCCGCCGGAGTCCGCGATGCGCGCGAGCTCGACGGTGAGACCCGCCTCGAGGCGGTCCGTGTCGAGGACGTTCTGCTTCACGTACGCCGTCGCGCGGAAGAGCGCCTCGCCGAGTCCGCCCGTCACGATCTCCCCGAAGGCGTCCTTGCCTCCGGGCCGAAGGAACTCGGCGGTGGCGTCGACTCCGCGCTCGCGATCGACGATGCGCAGCGTCCCGGCGTCGAGATCCCGGTCGATGGACCACAGCCGGCCGGAGGCCGAGACGTCGAGGCCGACGCGCATGGGCGCGCCGCTCCGCGGGCGGCGCAGCTCGCGAACGCGCGTCGCGACGCCGCGCGTCCTCGGAAGGCCGTAGAGAGCCGTGACGATCGCCTCGCAGAGCGTCGTCTTGCCCGTCTCGTTCGGATCCACCGCGAGAAGGACGCTGCCCTCCGGCCAGGCGAGGTCGAGCCCCCGGAGGGCGCCGAAGCCCTCGACCCGGATCCGCTCGATCCTCAAGCGTCCTCCGGCTCGGGGGGGAGGACCGGGCGGCCCGCGAGCGCGTCGCGCCCGAGGCGGAGCGCGAGCTCCGCGAGCCGGCGCGGGCCTTCCTCGTGGGCCGCGTCGCGCCGCGCCCTGAGGTCCGCCGCGAAGCGTCCCTCGGCCGAGCGCCGTTCCGGATCCTCGGAGGGCGGGGCGGTGTGGTCGCGGACGGCGAGGTGCTTCGCTCGCGAGGCGAAGACGCGCGCCGCGTCGGTCGGGCGGGCTCCGAAGGGCTGCGCGCCCGTGAGCGTGAGCCGCACGAGATCGCCGGCGCCCACGCCGGCCAGCGCCCAGGCCGTCTCGAGCTTCTCGGGGACCGCCGCGGACTCGAGGTCGCCGACGTCCACCGTCAGGTCGCGCACGACGCGGGAGTCGGCCGGCAGCGTCTCGACGCGCGGCGCCTCGCCGGGGACGAGCGTGACCTTCAGGAAGACGCGCGGGCCCGCCTCATCGAGACCTCGCCCGGTCGGGCAACCCGAGTACGCGCCGCGGGGGACGCCGGCGTCGTCCTCGACGACGTGGAAGTGGTGGTGGTGGCCGAGGGCCGCCCAGGAGTAGCCGGCATCGAGGACCTCGCGGCGCGAGAACGGCGCGGTGCGCTTGGCGCCGCGCGGCGAATCCGCGCCCGGATAGCTCTCGAGCGAGCCGTGGAGGAGCAGGAGCGCGTGCTCCGAGACCGGACGGCGCGGCGGCGGCGCGAGCGGGCGCTCGACGACGACGGCCGGCGAGAGGAACGCCCGTCCGGTGACCGTCGCGTCGTCGCGCCCGGGGAGCGGCACCGTGCTCCAGCCCGGGTCGCGGAAGACGACGACGTTCGGGGGCCACGCGCGCATCCCGAGCGCCGCGAGGACCGAAGGGTCGTAGAAGCCGCCGGCGCCGGCGAAGTCGTGGTTGCCCGGCGCGACGAAGACCGGCCGCGGAGCGAACGACGCGAGCGCCTCGAGGAGGCGGTGGATCGTCGTCGCGCCGACGTTCTCGGCGTCCCAGAGGTCGCCCGGGACGAGGAGAGCCTCCGCGCCGCAGGCCCGCGCGGCCTCGACGGCCCGTTCGGCGGCTCCGTCGACCTCCTCGCGCCGCGCGGCCCGGATCTCCGGGGGCAGCCCGAGGCGCCCGCCCGTCAGGGCGGAGCCCGCATGCCAGTCCGAAGACTGGAGGAAGGTCAGGGACCGCCCGGTGGGCACCCCTCATTTTCTCACGAAAATCGAACGGTCAGGCCGGCTCCTTCGTGTCCGTCTCGCCCGAAGCGCCCGCGATCGCGCTCCGGTTGATCTTGATCTTGACCTGGTCGGTGATCTTGAGCCAGACGATCTGGTCTTCGACCTGTGCGACGGTCCCGTGGATTCCGCCGGACGTGACGACGCGGTCGCCCTTCTTCAGGGCCGCGAGCATCTGCTTCTGCTTCTTCTGCTGCTTGCGCATCGGCGCGAGCAGCACGAAGTAGAAGATCACGAACATGAGCAGGTACGGGACCATCTGCACGAGAGGGTTGGCCGTGACGCCCGCCGGGGCGGCCTGCAGGAGGGACGGGTTCATCAGGAGTCCTTTCCGACGGCCCGCGACCAGCGTGGGAGCGTCTCCGCCGCCCACGCCGCGAACCGGTTCGCCGCGAGAGCCTCACGGATTCCCCGCATCAAGTCAAGGATCGCCGTGAGGTTGTGGACGGTCAGGAGCGTCGCCGCCGTCGGCTCGCCCGCGGTGAAGAGGTGCCGGAGGTAGGCGCGCGAGTGGCGGCGGCACGTCGCGCAGGCGCAGGCGACGTCCGGAGGCGCCGCGTCCTCCCGGTAGCGCGCGTGCCTGATCGCGAGCGTCCCCTCGGACGTGTAGAGAAGACCGTGCCTCGCGGCGCGCGTCGGCAGGACGCAGTCGAAGAGGTCGAAGCCCCTCGCGACGGCGTCGAGGAGGTCGTCCGGGCGCCCGACGCCCATGAGGTACCGCGGCTTGTCGGCGGGAAGGAGCGGGGCCGTCACGGCGACCATCGCGCGCATCTCGTCCTTCGGCTCCCCGACCGAGAGGCCGCCGCACGCGACGCCCTCGAACGGGAGCGCCGAGACCGCCGCGGCGCTCTCGGCGCGCAGGTCGGGATACATTCCCCCCTGCACGATCCCGAAGAGCGCGCCGCGCGGAGAGCCGAGCGTCTCGCGCCGCGCGGCCGCGCGCGCGGCCCAGCGGTGCGTGAGGTTCATGGACGTCCGCGCCTCGTCCTTCGTCGCCGGCCACGGCGTGCACTCGTCGAGGACCATCGCGACGTCGACGCCGAAGTCCGAGAGCTGGAGGTCGACGGCGCGCTCGGGCGTGAGCGCGTGCGGCGAGCCGTCGACGTGGCTGCGGAAGACGACGCCCTCCTCCGAGAGCGTCCGGCTGTTCGCGAGCGACATGACCTGGTAGCCGCCCGAATCGGTCAGGATCGGCCTCTCCCAGGCCATGAACCGGTGCAGACCTCCGAGCCGGCGCACGGCGTCGCCGCCCGGGCGGAGCATGAGGTGATAGGTGTTCGCGAGGACGATCTCGGCTCCGGCGGCCTCGAGGTCGCTCCAGCGCGCGGCCTTCACGCTCCCGGCCGTCCCGACGGGCAGGAACGCCGGCGTCTCGACGGTCCCGTGGTCGAGCGTCAGGCGCCCGCGGCGCGGGCCCGGACCGGCCCCGGACAGCCGTTCGAAGAGGAGCATCGCGTCAGATGCCGAAGCGGGCGGTCGCGACGAGGCCGAGCGCCCCGTCGTCGCTCCGGTAGACGCCACCGACGTCGATCTTCGCGGGCCCGATGACGATCCCCGCGCCGCCCGTGAACGCGGGCTTGCGGTCCGGCGACTCGAGGTTGACCGAGGCGCCGCCGCGGACGACGACGGCGACGATCGTCCACTCGACTCCGCCGCCGATCTCGCGGCTCCGGAGGCCGTCGACGAGGGTGTCGTTCGTCGTCAGGTCCGCGTCCGCCGCGAACGTGAGGCCGAGGACCGGCACGTGCACGGAAGCCCCGATCCGGGCCTGCGAGCCCCACGTAACGGACTGCCCCCGCTCGGCGGCCGGCGCCCCGTCGGCGTACGGGAAGGACGGCTTGTTGATGCCCCGCCAGACGCCCCCGACGTGGACCGGCCCGAGCGAGACGAGCGCGCCCGCGTCGACGGACCAGTCCGTGTGCGAACGCGCGACGCCGTCCAGCGGCCTCTGCGCGAAGTCCCACGGTCCCGCGCCCGCGTCCGCCGTGAACGCCGACTCTTCCTGGACGTAGGTCGTGCCCCACAGCGCGTGCACCGCGGCGCCGAGCGTGACCTGGCCCGCGAGGAAGGAGACGGACTTCGCGAGCGCCAGGTCCTTCAGCTCCAGGCCCCGGTAGACGGCCGCCGAGTCGTTGAACGCGATCGACGTCGCCGGATTCGCCCCGAGAGCGGTGTGGACGAGGTCGGCCCTCACGAAGGCCCCGCTGTAGGTCCGGTCGGTGAAGGAGAGCTCCCATCCCCGGTGCGCCGCCGCGAGCGAGACGCTGCCGTTCCCGAGCATGCCGTTCCCCGGGTTCGCGAGCGTCTCGAGCGCGGCGACGACGTCGGCGTAGTTCTGGGGCTGGGACCCGGAGGCGAGCTTCAAGGGGTCGTTTCCGGCGATCGCGCGCAGCGGGGAGAAGAAGTCGCCGTTCTCGCGGGTCACGAGGCCCGCGGTGAGCCCGAACGCGAAGCTCTTGTCCGGAGCGAGCGCCGGATTGTCGACGGCGGCCGCCACGTCCGGGCCGAGACCGACGGCTGCTCCCCCGAGAGCCGTCGAGCGCGCCGTCACCGGGGCGAACGGCATCTGAGCCCGGGCCGGCACCCCGGCGACCGCCAGCAGCGCCGCGGACACGAGGACGATCCTCGAGAAGCGGGACGCGGCGTGCGCGGACGGGCCCATCGGTCGTCCGAAGTGTACGTGCCGGGGCGCGTTGACCGAAAAAAACACGGATGCTATGTTCCGGCGTCTTTTTGGGAGGCGCATGCCGGACCTGGGAACGAAACATACGTGCTTCAAATGCGGGACGAAGTTCTACGACCTCCGGAAGAACCCCGTCCTGTGTCCGAAGTGCGGCGCCGACCAGAAAGACGCGCCTCCCCAGCCGACATCGCCCGTCGTCCTCCACGCCGCGCGCCGCGCCAAGCGCGACGAGTTCGCGGACCCCGACGTCTTCGACCGCAACCGCGAGGACGAGGACGTCGCGACGAGCCCCGAGCCGGAGGACCCCGCGGCCAAGCGCGTCGACGACGACGAGGAGCTGCCGCTCGGCGAAGCTCCGACGCTCGAGGGCGCCGACGAGTCCGACGACGAGTACTGACGCGCGGGCGCGCCCCGCGCGCCGCGCGCGCGCGGTGCGCCTCCGGCCCGTCTTCGTCGCGATCGGCCTCGGCTCGAATCTGGGTAAGAGAGAGAATTTTCTTGGAGAGGCAATCGGGGCCCTGGGGGCCCGAATGACGGATGTCCGCTCTTCACCTTTCTATGAATCTTCTCCCGTGCCTCCCTTCCCTCCCCAGCCCGACTTTCTCAACGCGGTCATCACCGGACGGACGACGCTCTCCGCTCCGGCCCTTCTCACCCTTCTCAGAAAATGCGAATCCTCCGCGGGCCGACCGAGAGAGCGCGAGGCGCGGAACGGCCCGCGCCCGCTCGACCTCGATCTTCTTCTCTATGGCAATCAGACGATCACGAGTCGCAGGCTGACCGTTCCCCACCCGCGCATGGCGTCCCGCCTCTTCGTCCTCGTCCCCCTCGCGGACGTCGCGCCGCGGCGCGTGGTGCCCGGGACCGGCAGGACCGTCGCGCGCCTCCTCGCCGAGGCGCGGCGCGTCTCGGGCGAGACCGTCAGGCCGTGGCGGACAGGGGGTCCTTCTCGAGGCGGCGGGCGATCGCGAAGGCCGTCAGCGTGAGCCGGTTGAAGAACCGCACGGCGAGCGGCGGGTTCTCGACGTCGCCCGCGAGGATCGACGTGACCGCCGCGCGCAGCGCGTCGAGAGGCGCCTCCTCGCAGAACATCCGGGTGAAGACGGGGTCGTAGTAGCCGTAGACGAAGGGCCGGAAGCGCGCGACCATGCGCTCCGTCGTGCGCCCGTAGGAGACGAAGTCCGCCGCGTCGACGCGTCCCTTCGCCGAGAGAGCGGCGTCGATCACCTTCGCGGCCCTCAGGCCCGCCGACATCCCGAGAAAGACGCCCGTCGAGAAGACCGGGTCGAGGAACGTCGCCGCGTCGCCCGCGAGCACCCATCCGTCCCCGCCGTATCGGGTCGACGTGAACGAGTAGTCGGAGACCGAGCCGACGTCGCTCGTCCGCGTCGCGACCGCGAGGTATTCGCGCATCTTCGGGGACCGCGCGAGCAGCTCCTCGAAGCGGTCGAGGTTCGTCTTCCCGGAGAGGGTCGCGAGGACGGCGGGCGCGAACACGGCCCCGACGGACGCGCTCCCGTCCGCGAACGGGATCGCCCAGTACCACACTTCGGGAAGGAACGGCAGGAGGATGTCGCCGCCGCGCTCCCCGTCCGCGCGAAAGACCCCCGTGAAATGCGCGAAGAGCGCCGCCTTGCGCAGGTTCGAGTCCTGCCGGCGGATCCTCAGCCTCGACGCGAGGAGCGCCGCCTGCCCCGTCGCGTCGACGACGACCTTCGCGGAGACGTCCTCGGCGCCTCCGGGCCCCCGGACGCGGACGCCGGTCGCGCGCGCGCCGTCGAAGAGCACCTCCTCCACGGTGACGCCCCGGCGGACCGCGGCGCCGGATTCGGCGGCGTGCGCGGCGAGAAGGGCGTCGAAGTCCCTGCGCTTCACCTGCCAGGCGGACGGCTTCGAGGCGTCCCAGGCGTCCCGGAAATCCACCTGACGAACCCCTCCCGTGCGCTCGTTCGTGAAGAGCGCCCCGTACTTCCTCTGGAAGCCCGCGCCCTCGATCTTCTCGAGGAGCCCCAGCTCCGCGAAGATCGGGCGGTTCCAGGGCAGGAGCGACTCGCCGATCTTGAAGCGCGGCTCCGGGTCGCGGTCGAGGAGGAGAACGGACCGCCCCCGCCGCGCGAGCGCGGCAGCCGCAGCGCAGCCGGCGGGGCCGGCCCCGAGGACGACGGCGTCGCGCATCATCGCGCGGCCGGCGCCGCGCGCGGCTCGCGCCGGATCTCGTCTCCCTGAAGCGTCACGCGCGTACCCGCGGGAACGGACGACGTGAGCCAGACGCTGCCGCCGATCACGCAGCCGCGGCCGATGACCGTGTTGCCGCCGAGGATCGTCGCGCCCGCGTAGATCACGACGTCGTCCTCGACCGTGGGGTGCCGCTTCGTCCCGCGGATGAGCTCGCCGCGCTCGTTCTTCGGGAAGGAGAGCGCGCCGAGCGTGACGCCCTGGTAGAGCTTCACGTTGTCGCCGATGTCCGTCGTCTCCCCGATCACGGTGCCCGTGCCGTGGTCGATGAAGAAGGAGCGCCCGATCCGCGCTCCGGGATGGATGTCGACGCCGGTCTCGAGATGCGCGAACTCGGTCATGACGCGCGGGATCAGCGGAACGCCGAGGCGTTGGAGGGCGTGGGCGAGGCGATACGTGAACACGGCCTTGACGCCCGGATACGCGAGGACGATCTCGTCGAACCCCGTCGCCGCCGGGTCTCCGTCGAAGGCCGCGCGCACGTCCTCGGCCACGGCGTCCGCGACCGCCGGAAGCGTCTCGAAGAAGGACGTCGCGATCTCCGGCGCGCGCGCGGCCGCGCCCTCGGGATCGTGCGGCGCGAGGGCCTTCCCGATCTGGTCCGAAAGGCGAAGGTGGACCCGGAAGAGGACGTCCGAGATGTGGTCGTGGAGGTTCTCCCGGTAGAGCACGGTCTCCCCGAAGAACCCCGGGTAGACGACCTCCTGCAGGAGCCGGATGATCTCGACGATCTCGCGCCGCCGGGGGCGTGGGGGCGCGTCGATCGCCGACAGGATGTTGCGGGTGCCGGCGCCGCCGACGACGCGGTCGATCGCGAGGCGCAGGCGGGGGTCTTCCATGCGACTCATTCTCTCATCGACCCCATTCCCGGAGCTTCGCCGCGGCCTCCTCCTGCGCCCGCCGGCACTCGACGAGGGCGTCCGGGTCGGGCGTGTCGTCGACGAGCGCCCGCATGAGAGAGCGCGCCTCGGCGCGCTTGTCGCTCTCGTAGTCCCAGATCGCCTCGGCGAGGAACTCGCGCCCGACGAAATTCCTCGGCCCCGCCGCGACGGCGAGCCTCAGGTTCCGGAGCGCCTCGCTCCGCGAGGCCCAGCCCGTCAGGAACGGGACGGACGGAGTCTGGTGGTGGAGCCGGCCGAGGATGCGATAGCCGCCGCCCCCGTCGTACGCCGGATCCAGGAGGATGACGGCCTGAGCGTAATCGCGGATCCGGGCGGCCGCGCCCTGCCGGACGGCGGCCATCTTCCCGAACGCGAGCGCCCACTTGCCCCAGTCCGCGGCCGCCCAGAGGAACGCGTCGACCGCGTCCGCGCGGCCCTTCAGGTGCGGCGCCAGATCGACGGCCGACGCTCCCGTGAGGTCCTTCCCGGCGGCCTTCGAGACGTCGCGCCGCAGGAGAACGAGGGCCTCCTCGGCGACCTTTCGGCCCTCGTCGAAGATCGACCTCTTCTCGGCGACGTCCTCGGCGACGTACTCTCCCTTGAAGTAGAGAGCGCGCATGAGGCGCCCGCGGGCCGCGATCGAGTCGGGCTCCTTCGCGAGCGCGGCGCGGCACGCGGCGATGACGGGATCGATCGCCGCGGCGCTCGCGTGGGAACCGGCGGCCCCCACCGCGCGGAGCGCCCAGAGCCGGTCGGCCTCGGCGAGCGGGGATGACTCCTGGGCCAGGAGCGCGGCGGGAAGGGCGAGCGCCAGGAGAGCGGCTTTCATCCCGGACACTATACTGGCGCACCTCTTGCGAAGAGGACCCGAATGGACACGCGAGGTGCCGCCGTGGCCGACCAGACGAACCCCGAAGGATCGAAGCCCCAGAGCCTGCAGTTCTCGATCGACGACACCGTGGCGAACGGGGTCTACGTGAACTTCGCGAACATCGTCCACAACCCCGCCGAGTTCGTCCTCGACTTCGGGCGCATCGTGCCGGGCCGGGCCGACGTGCGCGTCCTGTCGCGCGTCCTCACCTCCCCGATCCATGCGAAGCAGCTCCTGAACGCGCTCGCCCAGAACGTCGCCCTCTACGAGAAGACGTTCGGCCACATCCGCACCGACTTCGAGGCGGCCACGGCTCCTCCCGCGCCGGACCCGGTCCGCCCGAACTGAATCCTCGACCCAAGGAGACCGACCCGAGATGAAGCTTTCGCTCCGCCTCGCCTCGACCCTGCTCGTCGCCGCCGTCTTCGCTCCGGCAGCGCGCTCGGCCCCTCCCGCGACGAAGGAGCCGCGCGCCCCTTCCGGCGACGAGGCCCCGATCTACGACCCGGATGCGATCGGAGAACAGACGATCGCGTACTACCAGAAGGTCGCGAACGACTCCGGCCGGCGGCTCCTCGTCAACCTCGGCAGCAACGACTGCTCCGCCTGCCGCGTCTTCAATCGCGCGATCCACAAGGACAAGTTCTTCGACGCGTTCATCCAGCAGTTCGTGCCCGCGAGCGTGGACGTGTCGAACCTGCCGAACGCCCTCCTGATCGACAAGTACCTCATCGACCCCAGGGCGCCGCTGCCCGCCATCGTCATCTTCATGCCGGACGGCAGGCTCATCGAAGCGCTCGCGCACGGCGAGATGGCCGCGATCGCGAAGAAGGGCGAGGGCGCGGTCCAGGAGTGGCTCCTCGCGCGCTTCGCGAAGGGCGAGTCGTAAATCCGGCTTCGTCTGGCAGAATGACCGCGTGGCCGTCCCTCGGCGCAGCGGGGTCGCGCCCGCGCCGGATTCCGGTGACCTCCTCCTCGTCGCGGCCGGGGACGATGCCGCGCTGCGGAGGATCCTCTCGCGCTGGCGGCAGCCCGTCTACGCCCTCTTCGAGCGGCTGAGAGAGCCTTCCGCCGCCTCGGAAGCGACCCTTCAGACGTTCGAGCGGCTCGTGCGGGCCGCCGGCCGCTTCGACCCCGGCGCGTCGTTCCCGGCGACGCTCTGGGGCCACGCCGCGCACGTCGTGCAGGCCCCGGCGCCCGCCCCGCCCGTCGTCGTCCCGCCCGCCCGGCTCGCCGAGTCGGCCGCGGCCCGCACGGCGCTGCAGCGAACGGCGATCGCGGCGCTGCCCCCGGGCGACCGCGCCGCCTTTCTCCTCGCGCGCGTCGCGCGGCTGCCGCTCCCGACGACCGCGGCCGCGCTCGGAATCGGCGAGAGCGAGCTGCGCCGGCGGCTCGTTCGCGCCCTCGAGGCGCTGCGCGCGTCTCTCCGCCCGCTCCTCGACATGGGAGCGCCGGCCGGAGAGGACGCGGAGGAGAGCCCGCTCGACGGGCCGGCCGCCGGCGGGGCGCCGTGACCTGCGACGAGCTTCGCGAGCGCATCGTCGACCCGGCTTCCGCGTCGCTCGGAGGCCACGCTCCGGTCGTCGAGCACCTCGAGGAGTGCGCGGGCTGCCGCGCCGCCGCGCGCGACTACGCGGCGCTCGACAGGCTGCTCAAGCCGGCCGCGGTCCTCGAGCCGCCGGCGGACCTCGAGGCCCGCCTTCTCCTTCGCCTCACCCGCGCGCCGCGCCGTGCGTGGACGCAGCCCGCCTTCCTCCTGGGCGCCGCGGTCGCGGTCCTCGTCCTCGCCGTCCTCGGCCTCCGCGCCATTCGCCGGCCGCCGGCCGAGCCGGGCCCCGCGGAGGCGCCCGCCGCGGCCGCGCCCGCGCGACCGCGAGAGGCGGCCGTCCCCGCCGATCTGCCTCCGGACATCGTCGCCGTGCGCTCGACGCCGATCAGCCTCGACCGCCCGCCCCTCACGAACGACGAGAAGGCGGAGTCCGCCTCTCTGCACCAGTTCGACTTCCTCAACGCCTTCGAGACTCTGGCCCGGCTCGACGCGTTCTTCCCGGAGCCCGTCGGACCTCGCGCCCCCGTGCCCGTGCCGCCCGGGGGTTTCCCGTCCCGCCCGCCCGACACGCCCGACGGCCTCACGGGCCGCTTCCTCGATTGGCAGCGCGCGAGCGCCAGCGAACGCGCCCGGCTCGTCGCGCTCGAAGCGGCGTTCCGGAACAGGCCGGACGAGGAGCGCGCGCTGCTCGAGGACCGCTGGACTCTCGTGAAGGACTTCAGCCCGGAGCAGCAGGTCGGGCTGCGCCGGCTCGCGAGCCGCCTCGACGAGATGGACGCGAAGACGCACGACCGCCTCGAGGCCGAGATCCGGCTGATCGGGCGGCTCCCGAAGGGCCAGCGCGTCGCGCGCTGGCGCGCGCTCTCCTTCGCCCATCCGCTCACCGGCCAGGAGCTCGAGAGCGCCGAGCGCCTTCTGATGTCGCGGTGAGACTCCCGGCGCGCCGGGCGGGCCGCCGCTACACTCCGGCCCCATGAGCGCGACGACCGGGGCGCCGGCCCCACCCTTCACGCCCTGGGTCTCTCCGTCCGACGCTCCCGCCGAGCTGACGTTCCGCGCGGTCGCTCTCGGGTCCGTCCTCGGAATCGTGTTCGGAGCCGCCTCCGTCTATCTCGGCCTCCGTGTCGGCCTCACGACCTCCGCGTCGATCCCGATCGCCGTCATGGCAATCACGATCCTGAAGAAGCTCGGTCACTCGACGATCCTCGAGAACAACATCGTCCAGACGACGGGCTCGGCGGGCGAGTCCGTGGCGGCAGCCGTCGTCTTCACTCTTCCCGCCCTCATCTTCCTCGGTTTCCCGATGCAGATCCCCGTCACGTTCCTCGTCGCGCTCACGGGCGGGATTCTCGGGGTCCTCATGATGATCCCCCTGCGGCGGTACCTCATCGTCAAGGAGCACGCCGCGCTGCGTTTCCCGGAGGGGACGGCCTGCGCCGAGATCCTGATCGCGGGCGAAAAGGGCGGGACCTCCGCCGTGAAGATCTTCACGGGCATCGGGATCGGCGCCGCCTTCAAGCTCGCGACGACCGTCTTCGCCCTGTTCAAGGTGCGCGTCGCGAAGCTGCTCGCGTTCTACCCGGGCGCGCGCCTCGAGTGCGAGACCTCGCCCGAGCTCCTCGCCGTGGGATGGATCATCGGCTACGAGTCGAGCGCCCTGATGGTCGCCGGCGGCGTCCTCGCCTCCCTGATCCTCGCGCCGATGATCGTCTTTTTCGGCAGCGGCGCGACGGAGGCGATCGCGCCCGCCGCCACGCTCGTGAGGAACATGGACTTCGACGCGCTGCGCGCGCAGTACATCCGGTACATCGGCGCGGGCGCCGTCGCGGCCGGCGGAGTCCTCGGCCTCGTCCGGGCGGCCCCCGCGATCTGGGACTCCCTGGCGGCCTCCGTGCGGCAGCTTCGCGGAGGAATCGGCGCGGGCGGCGTCCTGCGCACGGAGCGCGACACGCCGCTCACCTGGGTCGTCGGCGGCTCGCTCGCGATCGTCCTTTTCATCGCGGTCGTGCCCGTCTTCAAGATGAACCTCGTCGGCGCCGTCCTCATCGTCGTCTTCGGGTTCCTCTTCTCGGTCGTCTCCGCGCGGATCACGGGGCTCGTCGGCTCTTCGTCCTGTCCGCTCTCCGGCATGACGATCGCCGTGGTCATCGGAACGTGCCTCATCTTCCTGAGCGTGGGCTGGAGCGGGTCGGCGTTCTCGTACGTGGCCCTCGTCGTCGGCTCCGTCGTCTGCATCGCGATCTCGAACGCCGGAACGACGGCGCAGGATCTCAAGACGGGACATCTCGTCGGCTCCACGCCGCTCGCCCAGCAGGCGGCGATCCTCGCGGGCGTCCTGACCTCGGTCGCCGCGATCGGCTGGACGACGTGGCTCATCAACGCGTCCGGCACGAAGGTGACGCCTCTGCCCGCGCCCGTCGCGGTCTCGTCGGCGTCCGTGGCGGCCGCGGACGACGTCGCCGGGCCCGACGGCAGCCCGAAGGCGTTCGTGCGCGTCGGGGCGGGCGAGGTCGGCGGGCTCGAGGCGGGCAACTACCTCGTCGACCGCGCGACGGGCGCCGCCGTCGCGCGCCGCGTGGACGGAATCGGGACGCCGAGCTTTCCGGCGCCGCAGGCGAACCTCATGGCCGTCCTGATCTCGGGGCTTCTCGACCGCAAGCTCCCGTGGGGGCTGATCCTGATCGGGGTCGCGATCGCCGTCTTCATCGAGCTCACGACGGGACATTCGCTCACGTTCGCCGTGGGCGTGTACCTCCCGCTCTCCTCGACGATGCCGATCTTCATCGGCGGCCTCGTGCGCAAGCTCGCGGACCGGCGTTACGGGCGCGTCCCGGACGACCCGGCCGAGAGCGAGGGCACGCTCTTCTCGTCGGGCCTCATCGCGGGCGGAGCGCTCGTCGGGGTCGCGGTCGCCCTGCTCCACTTCCCCGTCTTCGGCCTCGCGTTCGACGACGAGCTCGACCTGCCGATGAAGCTCGCGCTCGGGCCGAAGTATTGGCCGGGACTCTTCAACTCCGACCTCCTCCCGATGCTCGCCTTCGCGGGCCTCGGCTGGCTCCTGTTCCGAGGAGCGAGAGATCCGGAGAAGACGAAGACGGAGAAGAGAGAGATTTCCTAGAGGGTCCCGAGCTGAGGCCGCTCGCGCAGCGAATCGTGGAGGGCCGACGCGGCCATTCCCTCTCCAGCGGAAAACCCGAGCGCCCGGGCGGAAACCGAAGAGGTCAACTCGCGGTGACGAGCGCGGCCTGGGCCTCGAGCTTCGCGATGAGCGCGGCGCGCCGCGCGGCGTCGAGGTTCTCGGAGCCGGCACGCAGGATCTCCGGGTTGCCGTCCACCGACCGCCGGAACAGGAAGTCCTGCACGGCCTTCGCGTCGACCTTCGTCGTCTCGCGCAGAAGGCCCGCGACGGCCGACACCATCGCCGGGTGCTCCTCGTGAAGGAGCAGCTCCGCGAGCTCGAGAACGGTCGCGGCCTCGCGGCGGCCGTCGCTCACGAGACCGACGGCGGCAAGCACGGCGAGGCGCCGCTTGCCGACGCTGCGCAGCCGCGCCCACTTCCTCAGGACCGCGATCCGGGCCGGCTCGAGGCCGAGCGCCGGAGCCGCGACGCGCACGCCGAGCGCCTCGGCGACCTCGAGGTCGTCGGCCACGGCGCTCCACTTCTCGACGCGGGAGAAGAGCCCCGGCGCGAAGTCCTTGCGGTACCGGTCCAGGACGTCGAGCGCGACGAGGATCTCCTCGCGCACCTTGCGCCCCACCGCGGCGTCCACGAGGGCGAGAGCCGCGGCGTAGTCCATCGCGGGCCTGTTCCTCGTCTGGATCTCGCGCGCGATCGAGCGCACGAACGAGCTCTTCACGCCGAGCGCCTTGAGCGGACTGCGCGGCTGCGCCGCGCCCGTCTTCGTCTTCCCGTTCCGATCGGGCCGGCCCTCTTTCTCGTCGGCGCGCGCCTCCAAGAGGGCCCTCACGTCCCTGAGAATGATGCTGGCGGCGGCGGCAGACTTGGCCATATGCAAACAATGATTCTAGCACACGCGGTGACCACTTCCGAGGTCGGCAATGGTCGGGTGAAATGAGACTGAGCCCGGCTTCAGTCAGCGAAAAGTCCCGGGGCTGACATCGTAAGTCTTTGACGGACATGTACTTGATGGCGAAAAGAGCGGCGCCTGCATGGCTCTCGTTCCGAGCATCCTGCCGCGCACCGTCACGAACCCGGCGGCGCGGCCCGCTCGGACGCCGAGGCGCCTGAGGTCGCTCAGATCGCGCAGGGCATCGCGCCCCCGGACGAGGAGAATCCGCTCGACGGCCTTCGGCCCGAAGCCCGGCACCCTCTGGAGCTCCTCGCGCCCCGCGGTCGTGAGCTCGACGGGGAAACGCTCGGGATGGCGCAGCGCCCAGGCGAGCTTCGGGTCCTGGTCGAGCGGCAGATGGCCGTCGTCGCCGTACGGGAGCTCGTCCGCCCGGAAACCGTACTGGCGCAGCAGGTGGTCCGCTTCGTAGAGGCGGCGCTCGCGCAGCGCCGGCGTCTCGGCGCGACCCTCGAGCGGCGTGCCGCGGATGGGACGGAACGCCGCGAACTGCGCGTGGTGGATCAGCTTCTTCCTCTCAAGGCCTTCGGCGAAGCTCAGGAGGTCGCGGTCGGATTCCTTCCCGAGCCCGACGACGAACTGGGTCGTCGCGCCCGCACCCATACCGCCGGGCAGGCGCGCCGGCGCGGGTCCGAGGCCCGCCGGCGCCTTTCGGGCCGACTCGCGGCGCGCGGAGCGCACGGCCGCCGCCGTGTCGCGCGCGACCGTGAGGATCTCGAGCCCCTTGTCGAGCGTCTTTCCCGGCGCGTGCTCGTCCAGGGCGCGCTGGCACGGAGCTTCGAGGTTGTACGAGACACGGTCGACGAGCCGCACGAGCTTCTCGACCTGTCCCGGCTCGGCCCCCGCGAGCGCCTTCACGTGAAGGTAGCCGCGGTAGCCGTGCGTCACGCGCAGGAGCTCGACGAGCTCGAGCATCCGGTTCATCGCCCAGACCGCGTCCTTCGGGATCCCGCTCGTGATGAAGAGCCCGTCGCACCACCCCCGGCGAAAAGCCGTCATGAAGAGGCGCGCGAGGCGCGCCGGCTCGAGCGCGTGGCGCGGGAGGTCACGCTCGGCGCGCATCGGGCAGTAGTCGCACGAGTAGCGGCAGGCGTTCGTGAGGAGGATCCGGAAGATGCGTCGGTTCCCGAGGCCCGGGACGATGAGGTCCCGGAGATTGATCGGATCGAGCGCCTGCTTCGACCTTCTTCCGTCCGCGAGCGCGCGGAGGGAGGCGGCCCCCGCGCCCGGCGCCGCGCCCTCGCGGTCGTCCAGCGCCTCCGCCATCAGCGTCTTCACCTGATCCTCGACCTCGACGGTGCGCCTGACCGAGACCATGTCTCACCTCTTCGGGCGCAATGTAGACGCAAGTAAGACGTAAGTCAAGGGCAAACATGGAAGCCATTGAATTCCGTGGAGTTGCGTACCGACGCGCCTCTTCTACGCAGCCCGCTCTGGGCGCGCGATCACGCCGCCCCCGAGGACGAGCTCGGGCCGCGCGCGGTCGTAGAAAACCGCCGACTGGCCGGGCGCGGCGGCCCGCACGGGCTCGTCGAACTCCAGCGTGCCCCGCCCGCCCTCCCCGAGCGTCAGCGACGCGGCCTGCTCGGGGTGGCGCGAGCGGATGCGCGCGAGGACGCGTACGGGCTGCCCGACGCCTCCAGGCATGCGCACACTCACGGCCTCAAGGGAGACTTTCTTAGAAAGGAGAGAGGGGGCGGGTCCAGCGACGATCCGGCTCTCTTCGGGTTCGATAGCGACGACGTAAAGAGGGTCATTCGAAGAAATTCCCAGCCCCCGGCGCTGCCCCACCGTGTAGGCCATCGTCCCCTCGTGCGCTCCTACCCTTTCTCCCCCTTCTAAGAAAATCTCGCCTGCCCGAGCACCGCCGATCGCCGGCAAATCGAGACCGAGCCGCGGCGCCTCTTTCCGGATGAAGTCCGCCGGCGAGGCGCCGTTCGGCACGAAGCAGATCTCCTGCGAGTCGGGCTTGTCCCAGTTCGGCAGGCCCGCCTCGCGCGCGATCGCGCGCACGGCCGTCTTCTCGAGCTCCCCGAGCGGGAAGCGGACGCGGGAGAGCTGCTCGGACGTGAGGTCGTAGAGGAAGTACGACTGGTCGCGGCCGAGGTCCCGCGCCTTGAGGAGGCGGTTCTCCCCTGTCCCGGAGTCCGTCTCGACCCGGGCGTAATGCCCCGTCGCCACGGCGTCGCACCCGAGCGCCTCGGCCCGCGCGAGGAGCGTCTTGAACTTCACCTCGGTGTTGCAGGCCGTGCACGGGATCGGCGTCCTGCCCTCGAGGTAGCTCGTCACGAACGGCCTCACGACCGCCTCCTCGAAGCGCTCCGTGAGGTCGAGGACGTAGTGCGGGATCCCGATCGCCTCGGCGGCGCGGCGCGCGACCGTGAGGTCGTCGAGCGTGCAGCAGCGGCCCGACGCGGCGCCGGTCCCGTCGCGATCGTGGTCCCACAGGTGCATCGACAGGCCGACGACGTCCGCCCCCTCGCGCTTCAGGAGAAGCGCGGCCACGGAGGAGTCGACCCCTCCCGACATCGCGACGGCGATCCGCACGCGCCGATTATCCGCGCTTCGGCGCCGGCAATTTTCTCGGCGCCGACGCCTTCGTCGCAGCAGGCCCGGAGACCCAGCCGAGGATCGAGGCGGCGCGGTCCGGCCAGCTCAGGAGGCGGTTCGTCGCGATCGACGCGCGGCCCTCCGGCGTGACGGCGTAGACCCATTTCACGTTCTCGCCTCTCGAGGCCTCGATTCCCGGCACGGACGCGGGCCACGCGCCCGTGGCGGCGCGCGCGGCGCGGACGTCGAAGACCTTGTTCGTGAGCTCGGTCTCGAGGACGAGGCGGTCGGCGCGCTTCCACGCGCCCGCGAGCCCCGGCACCGCCGGCATCGTGGCGGCCCAGCGCCCCATCCCTCTGCGGAACTCCGCGGCGAGCGCGGCGCCGTCCCCGTCCGAAACGGGGCTCTTGACGGCCGCCTCCGTCATCGCGCGCCACCCGTCCAGCAGCGCGGCCGCCTCGAGTCTCCGGCCCGACCGCGCCATGAGGCCCCGGAGGAAGCCCCGGGCCGCGCCCGAGTCGACACCCGCCTCCTGCCTCCTGCGCGCGGCTTGCCAGGTCGTCCACGCCTCGAGAGCCCATGACCGACGCACGGAATCGCGCGGGTCGAAGGCCGCGATCCGGCCGCGCCACGCCGCCGCGTCCGCGGGGAGCTTGCGCAGGACGCCGAGCTCGAGGTGCGTCGCGAGCCACGCGATCGAGCGGCTCACGACGTCGGGCCGGCTCCGCTCGGGGCCCGCGAGATTCCACGACGCGAGGACGGCCCGTTCCGCGCCCGCTTCGTCGCCGGCGGCGGCGCGCACGAGGGCGTGCGCGAGGAGGAGCGTGTGGAGCTGCAGATGGCCCGCCATGTTCGGCGCGGGCGCCGCGAAAAGGAGGCTCGTGTCTTCCGCCCATTCGGGCGCGGGGCCCGAGACGAGAGCGCTTTCGAGGGCGTCGATCTCCGGGCCGTGACCCGCGAGGTACGCCGCGACGGCCGGCGGCGGCGGCTCGACGCCCTCCTCGGGCCGCTCCGCCTCGTTCGTCGCCCACTTCGTGAGGGGGCCACGCGTCCGGCCCCACTCCGTCTTCGACTCCCGGTCCATCCCCACCGGCTCGGCGTCCACACCCGCCGCTCCGCCGCGGGGCTCGAGGTCGATCCCGAGAGGCGCGGCCGCCTTCTCGAGAGAGAGCGCCGCCGCGTTCGTCTCCCTCCTCGGAAACGACGCCGCGAGCGCCGGCAGGTCCTCCCCGACGCGGCTCCAGTTCGCGAGCGCCTGCTTCTCGCGCCGGGCCGCCCAGAACGCGCTTGCGCCGAGCCAGACGACTCCGGCTCCGAAGGCGAGAAGAGCGGTGGCGGCGAGGGCTTTCCAGAATTTCATGCAGGCCTCCGGGACGCCGATGATACGGACCCCGCGCGCGGGCGGCTTCGGGCAGAATCCGGGCATGGCGCGGCCGCCGCTCCTCTCCGAAGCCGACGTGAAGTCCCGCCTCGCATCGCACCCGTCGTGGACGTACGCGAGCGGGCGCCTGCACCGCGAGTTCCTTTTTCCCGGGTTCTCGGAAGCGTTCGGGTTCATGGCGCGCGCGGCGCTCTTCGCCGAGAAGCTCGACCACCATCCGGACTGGTCGAACGTCTGGAACCGCGTCCGCGTCGACCTGAGCACGCACGACGCGGGCGGGGTGACCGAGCTGGACTTCCGCCTCGCGGCGGAGATGGACAGGATCGCGGGGGGCTGACGGGCGATTCGGACCCGCGCGGGCAGCGCGCCTCAATGTGTCGCTTTCTCTACAGCACGGATGACCGGCGCCTCTCGACATGTCCCGGCGTGCCCTGCCGCTAAATTACCTTCCAAGAAAATCTTCCGTGCTCTTCGAGCCTGACACGACGCGCCCGGCACGGCGTGTGAAAAGCGACACGTGGGAGACTCCACCGCCATGTCGCAAAAGTGCGTCGAGATGATCTTCGGGAAGCTCGCGACCGACGAGGAGCTGAGGCGCCGCTTCGTGGCGGACCCGCTCGGCACGCTCGCCCTCCTCGCCGAGCGCGGGCTCGAGCTGACGCGGGCCGAGTCCGAAGCGCTCGCCGCCACCAGGGCGGACCTCTTCGCGCGTCTCAGCGAGGCGATCGATCCGCGGCTCCAGAAGGCCAGCCTGCGTCCGGACCCGCCCGCTCCCGCCCCGCCCGCCGGAGAAAGGAGACCCTCGTGATCCGCACGGCTCTCGCCGCCGCACTCCTCGCCGCCGGAACGCTCGCGGCGCAGCCCGCGCCCGAGCCTCCGCTTCCTCCCGGCGTGCCGCTCTCGCTCGACGACGCGACCGCGCGCGCTCTCGCCCGCAACAACGACATCGCGTTCGAGCGGGAATCGTTCCACATCGCGGACGCGTCCGTCCTCAGGGCGGACGGCTCGTACGACCCCGCCTTCCGCCTCGACGCCCGCTACCGCAACCACCCGGACCCGGTGAACTCCATCCTCTCGGGCGCGCCCCCGAACGAGATCGCGTCCTCGACGGAAGGCGTCGCGGGCGCCGCCGGGCTCGGCGTTCTCCTCCCGACCGGCGGCTCGGTGAACGTGAGCGCCTCGGGCTCGCGCGACCTCTCGAACAACATCTTCGTGATCCTTTCGCCCTCCTATACGACGTCGCTCGGCGTCGACGTGAGGCAGCCGCTCCTCCAGAACCTCTCGATCGACCCGGCCCGCCGCGCGATCCGCGTCGCGGCCCTCGACCGGGAAGCCGGCACCGCGTCGCTTCGACGGACCGTCTCGGACGTCGTCGCGAGCGTCGAGCGCGCCTACTGGAACCTCGTCGCCGCGCGGCGCGACGTCCTCGTCCGCGAGGCGAGCGTGAGGCTCGCGGCCGAGCAGCGCGACGACACGAAGGCGAAGATCGACGTCGGCACGGCGCCCGAGTCCGACATCGCGCAGCCCCTCGCCGAGCTCGAGCGGCGCAAAGGGGACCTCTACCAGTCCCAGGAGAACATGCGCCGCGCCGAGCTCGCCCTCAAGCTCCTCATCCTCGACGACGGCGCCGACCCGCTCTGGAACCAGGCGCTCGAGCCCGTGGACGCCCCGGAGACGGCCGTCCTCCGCACGGACCTCGCCTCCGCCCTCGCGGAGGCCGAGTCGAAGCGCCCCGAGCTCGCCGAGGCGCGCGCGCGCGTCGCGCAGCGCGACGTCGACGTCGCGTTCACGAAGGACCGGCTCAAGCCCCAGCTCGACCTCGTCGCCGGGTACGCCCGCCGCGGCCTCGCCGGGAGCATGAACCCGAATGCGCTCACGTCCGGACTCGGCGGCGCGCCCGTCGTCGTGCCGGACGCGCTCGACGGGAGCTGGGGCCGCTCGTTCGGAACCATCGCCGAGGGCCGGTTCCCGGACGCGTCCGTCGGCCTCTCTCTCTCCGTGCCCGTCTTCAACCGCGCCGCGAAAGGCGACGTCGCGGTCGCGAAGGCCGCCCGCTCCCAGGCCGAGATCCTCCTCGCGCAGGCGAAGCAGCGGATCGCCGTCGAGGTCCGGACCGCGATCCTCGCCCTCGACACGGCGGCGCAGCGCATCGACGCCGCGAAGGCCGGCCGCGCCGCCGCCGAGACGCAGCTCGCCGCCGAGAGGGACCGCTACGGCGTCGGCCTCTCGACGAACTTCTTCGTCCTCACGCGGCAGAACGACCTCGCCTCCGCCGTCCTCACCCAGATCGCGGCCCTCACGGACTACCGCAAGGCCCTCACCGACTACGCCCGCGCCGTCGGCACTCTGCTCGAGGAGCGCCGCATCGAGATCGCGGGCGACGCCCCGGCCCTGAAGGCCGCGGAAGGACGCTGAACGCCATGAAGACCCGCACGCTTCTGTCCCTCCTGATCGCCGCTCTCGCGCTCGTCGAAGGGTGCGCGAAACGCGGCGCCGCGAACGTGGCGACCGCGGCCGCGCCGCCGATCGCGGCCGCCGCGGTCCCCGTCGAGAGCCGCGTCCTGCCGCGGATCCTCGAGGTGACCGGCGCGCTCGCCGCCGACGAATCGGCGGACGTCGCCTCCGAACGCGACGGACAGGTCGCGGCCGTCCGCGTCGAGCGCGGGACGTACGTCGCGAGGGGGGCCGTCCTCGCGACCCTCGACGAGCGCGAGGCGAAGGCCCAGCTCGACCAGGCCCGCGCGAACCTCGCCTGGGCGAAAGCCGAGGTCGAGCGCTACGCCGAGCTCCGCCGCCGGCAGGTCGTCGCGAAGGCCGAGGACCAGAGGAAGGGCACGGACCTCGACCTCGCCTCCGCCGCGCTCGCGCTCGCCGAGAAGGCCTTCGAGGACTGCACGATCCGCGCGCCGTTCTCGGGCGTCGTGACCGAGAAGAAGATCTCGGCGGGCGCCTACGTGCGCCGCGGGCAGGCGATCTGCGGGCTCGTGAAGATCGACCCGCTGCGCGCCGAGCTCGCGATCCCCGAGGCCGCCGTCCCGTTCGTGAAGGTCGGCCAGAAGGGCCGCCTGAACGTCCAGTCTTTCCCGGGCCGCCCGTTCGACGCGACCGTGCGGTACATCGGGCCTTCCCTCCGGAGCGAGGCGCGCACGCTCGTCGTCGAGGCCGTGGTCCCGAACCCCGGGCTCGTCCTCAAGCCCGGCCTCTTCGTCACGGCGCGGGTCGAGCTCCCGACGAAGGAGCCCACGCTCCTCGTGCCGGCCGCCGCCGTCGTCACGGACTCGGGGGTCTCGCACGTCTACGTCCTCGGGACGGACCGCGTCTCGGAGCGGATCGTCGCCCTCGGCGACCGCTACGGCGATTCCGTCGAGGTGCGGTCCGGCGTCCGGACCGGAGAGCGCGTCGTCGTGAACCCCGATCGCCGGCTCGCGGACGGGCTGGAAGTGCTCCGCGGCGGACCGGCCGCGGGCCTCTGAGGAGGTCCCGTGCAGGCACTCGCGCGCCTCTGCGTCCGCCGGCCCGTCTTCGCCTCGGTGCTCGTGATCGCCCTCGTCGTCGTCGGGGGCGTCGGGTACTCGCGCCTCGGCGTCGATCGCTACCCGAAGGTGGACTTCCCCACCGTCGCCGTCGTCACGCGTCTTCCGGGCGCCGCGCCCGAGGAGGTCGAGACCGAGGTCACGGACAAGCTCGAGGAGTCGATCAACACGATCGCCGGCATCGACGACCTGCAGTCCGTGTCCTCCGAGGGCATCTCTCAGGTCTTCGTGACGTTCATCCTCGAGAAGGACGTCGACGTCGCCGCGCAGGAGGTCCGCGACAAGGTCAACCGCGTGCTCGCGGACCTGCCGCGCGACATCGATCAGCCGATCGTCGAGAAGCTCGACCCGGACGCGACGCCCGTCCTGTCCGTCGCGCTCTCGGGCAGCCGCACGCTGCGCGAGACGACCGAGTTCGCGGACAAGGTCCTCCGCCGCCAGATCGAATCCGTGAACGGGGTCGGCCAGGTCACGATCCTCGGCGGGCGCTCCCGCCGCATCAACGTCCGCGTCGACACGGAGCGAATGAAGGCCTACGGCCTCACCGCGGTGGACGTCCGCCGCGCCCTCCAGACGCAGAACGTCAAGATCCCCGGAGGCACGCTCAAGGCCGGGGCGAACGAGGCAACCGTGCGCGTCTATGGCCGGGTCGCGGACGCGAGGGAGTTCGAGCAGATCTTCATCACCCAGAGGAGCGGGCTCCCCGTGCGCGTCGGGGACGTCGCGACGGTCGAGGACAGCGAGGAGGACGCCGAGCGCGCCGCCTCGAAGGACGGCGTCCCGACGGTCGTCCTGTCGGTCCGCAAGCAGTCCGGCACGAACACCGTCGCCGTCATCGACGCCGTCAAGGAGCGCCTCGCCGAGATCGCCCCGCAGCTTCCGGCGGGCTATTCGACGGAGATCGTGCGCGACCAGTCGCAGTTCATCAAGGCCGCGGTCGACACGGTCCAGGAGCACCTCGTCGTCGGAGGCTTCCTCGCGGCGCTCGTCGTCCTTCTGTTCCTCGGGAACCTGCGTTCGACGCTCATCGCGGCGATCGCGATCCCGACCTCCATCGTCTCGACGTACGCGCTCATGTACGCGATGGGGTTCACGCTGAACGTCCTGACTCTCCTCGCGCTGACCCTCGCGGTCGGGATCGTCATCGACGACGCGATCGTCGTCCTCGAGAACATCTTCCGGTTCATCGAGGAGAAGAAGGTCCTGCCGTTCCAGGCCGCGATCGACGCGACGAAGGAGATCGGCCTCGCCGTCCTCGCGACGACTCTCTCCCTCGTCGCCGTCTTCCTGCCCGTCGCCTTCATGGGCGGCATCGTCGGCCGCTTCATGAACTCCTTCGGCCTCACGATGGCGTTCGCCATCATGGTCTCCCTCCTCGTCTCCTTCACGCTCACGCCGATGCTCTCGGCGCGATTCCTCAAGAGGAAAGAGAAGAAGAAATCTTCCTCTTCGTCGTCCTCTTCATCTTCGTCGTCGAAGTCCCGCGGGTTCTACGCGGTCATCGACCGGACGTACGTCGCGATGCTCGAGTGGTCGATGGCGCACCGCTGGGCCGTCGTCGCGATCTGCGCCCTCGCGCTCCTCACGGTTCCGATCCTCTTCAAGGTCGTCCCGAAGAACTTCCTCCCCTACGACGACGAGGCGCAGTTCGAGGTGAACTTCCGGGCCCCCGAGGGGACGACGCTCGAGTCGACCGCACTCCTCGGGAACCGCATCAGCAAGGACGTCGAGAGGCTGCCCGGCGTCGCGTACACGCTCCTCACCGTGGGCGGGGACGACGCGAAGACGCCGAACCTCGGCTCCGTCTACGTGAAGCTCGTCGACGCGGACAGGCGCAAGGACGCGCAGACGACGGTCATGGACCGCGTCCGCAGGGAGGTTCTTCCCCGCTACGCGGAGGACGAGCTCCGGACGGACGTGTCGTACGTGAACGCGTTCTCGAGCGGCCAGAAGAACGCCGAGATCATGTACGTCATCAACGGGCCGGACCTGAACCAGCTCGCGAAGATCTCCGACGCGCTCATGGCGAAGCTCCGGACCGTGCCCGGCGTCGTCGACGTCGATTCCTCGCTCATCTTCGGGAAGCCCGAGCTCGGCGTGACCGTCGCCCGCTCCAAGGCCTCGGACCTCGGCGTCTCGGTCGCGGACGTCGCCGAGACGCTCCGCGTCCTCGTGGGCGGCGAGAAGGTCTCGGCGTTCGACGACGGCGGGGAGCAGTACGACGTGTACCTGCGCGCGCGTCCGGAGGACCGCGCCGACGAGGCGAGCCTCAGGCGCTTCAACGTGCCTTCCGACCGGCTCGGCGCGGTCCCCCTCGAGGACGTCACCTCGTTCCGGAACGGCGTCGGGCCGTCCGAGATCCGGCGCCTGAACCGGCGGCGCCAGGTCACGATCCTGGCGAACATGAACCCCGGATACTCGTCGCAGAACGCGATCGACCTCCTCGTGAAGGAGACGAAGGCGCTCCGGCTCGATCCGTCCTACACCTACCGGTTCATCGGGCGTTCGAAGGAGCAGGGGCGCGCCGCTCAGAACTTCCTCCTCGCGTTCGGCCTCTCCTTCGTCTTCATGTACCTCATCCTCGCCGCGCAGTTCGAGAGCTGGCTGCACCCCGTCACGATCCTGCTCGCGCTGCCGCTCACGATGCCGTTCGCGCTCCTCTCGATCCTCGTCTTCGGGCAGAGCGTGAACATCTTCACGTCGCTCGGCATCCTCGTCCTCTTCGGCGTCGTCAAGAAGAACTCGATCCTCCAGGTCCAGTTCGCGAACCAGCTCCGCGAGCGCGGGATGCCGCGCGACGCCGCCGTCGTCCTCGCGTGCCGCGAGCGCCTCCGCCCCATCCTCATGACGACGATCGCGTTCGTCGCCGGCATGCTCCCGCTCCTCGTCTCGTCGGGTCCCGGGGCGGGCACGAACCGCGCGATCGGCTCCGTCATCGCCGGCGGCCAGACGCTCGCGCTCCTCCTCACGCTCCTCGCGACGCCGGTCGCCTACTCGCTCTTCGACGACGCCCAGCAGTTCGCCGGCCGCCTGGTCCGGCGCCTGCGGAATCAGCGCGTACCCGCCGACGCGCCGGGGCCCCGGCCCGCGGCGGCGGCGCTCCAGGAGGCGCCATGAACCGTTCTCTCAGGCTCGCCGGTCTTGCCGCCGCGGCTCTCGCGGCTTCCTGCCGCAACGGCCCGGAGTCGAACGTCGTCCGTCTGAGCGGCCGCCTCGAAGCGCCCGTCGTCGATCTCGCGCCGAAGGTCTCCGGGCGCGTCGTCGAGGTGAAGGTGAGGGAGGGCGACCGCGTGAAGGCGGGCGACCTCGTCGCGCGCCTCGATCTCGGCGACACCGCCCTTGCGCCGGAACGGGACCGGCGGAGCCTTCAGTCGAGCGAGGCGCGATACGCGGACCTCGAGGCAGGAAGCCGCGAGGCGGAGATCAAGGCCGCCGAGCAGGAGGTCGCCGATCGCCGCGCGGCCGTCGAGCTCGCGAAGCCGGAGCTCGAGCGCCAGCAGATCCTGCTTTCCAAGAAAGTCGGAACTCCTCGTGACGTCGACGTGGCGCGATCGAATTTCGATCGAGCCGTGGCGAACCTCAAGATGAGCGAAGAGAACCTGCGGCTCCTGCGCGAAGGGACGCGCTCGTGGCAGAGAGAGCAGGCGCGGCGCGACGTCGAGCGGGCCCGGACCGTTCTCAGGCAGTCCGAGACCGTCGCGACGGAGTCGGAGATCCGGGCGCCCGCCGACGGCGTGATCCTCCACCGCATGGCCGAGCCGGGCCTCCTCCTCGGCCCGGGGCAGCCCGCCGTCACGATGGCCTTCGCGGACCGCCTTTACGTGCGCACGTACATCCCGGAGCCCCAGCTCGGCCGGGTCCGCATGGGGAGCCCCGCCGAGGTCTCCGTCGACTCCTTCCCCGGGAAGACCTTCCCCGCGCGCGTGACGGAGATCTCGCCGGACGCCGAGTTCACACCGAAGCCGGTCGACACGCCGCGCGAGCGCGTGAACCTCGTTTACGCCGCGAAGGTGGACCTCGACGCCGGCTGGAACGCGCCGCTCGTGCCCGGCCAGCCCGCGGACGTGCGCGTGAAGGTCTCGGACGAGTCCCCGAAGGGGCCCGCTCGGTGATCCGCGCCGAGAAGCTCGTCCGGAGCTTCGGCGCCCGCGCCGCGCTGCGGGGGATCGACCTCGAGGTGCAAAAGGGCGAGCTGTTTGCCCTGATCGGGCCCGACGGCGCCGGCAAGACGACGTTCTTCCGGATCGTCGCCGGCCTTCTCGAGCCGACCTCGGGGCGCGCCGTGCGGGACGACGTGCCGTTCGGCCTCGTGCCGCAGCGCTTCTCGCTGTACGAGGACCTCACCCTGGACGAGAACCTCGACCTGCGCGCCCGCCTCTACTCCGTTCCCGCCGCGGAAGGCGCCGCGCGCGCGAAGGATCTCCTCGGCAGGGTCGGTCTCGACCGCTTCGGCACGCGCCCCGCCGGCGCGCTCTCCGGAGGCATGAAGCAGAAGCTCGCGCTCGTCTCGGCGCTCCTGACGCGGCCCGCTCTCCTCCTCCTCGACGAGCCGACGACGGGCGTCGACCCCGTCTCGCGGCGCGAGTTCTGGCAGGTCCTGAACGCCCTCCACGGCGAGGGGCTCACGATCGTCGTCTCCACGCCGTACATGGACGAGGCCGAATACGCCTCCCGCCTCGCGTTCCTCGACGAGGGACGGCTCGTCGCCGTCGGGACGAAAGAGGAGATCCTCGCGAAGCTCCCGGGGAACACCGGAGTGGGCCACAAGGCAACGCTCGAGGACGCGTTCGTCTACTTCAGTGAAGAGAGAGAAGGGAGAGAAGAAGACAGAGATCTCTTGGAAGGTAAAGGGGGCGAGGAGGAAGGCGGAGCGATGGGCGCCCGCCCCGCGGCCTCCCCCTCTTCCCCTTCCAAGAAATCTTCCTCTTCGTCTTCCTCTTTTTCTTCCTCATCTGAAATCCTCCTCCGCTGCAACAATCTGACGCGCACGTTCGGGACGTTCACGGCCGTCGACCGCGTCTCGTTCGAGATTCCCCGCGGAACGGTGTTCGGCTTTCTCGGCCCGAACGGGTCGGGCAAGTCGACGACGATCCGGATGCTGACGGGCCTCCTCGAGCCCACGTCCGGCACGGCCACGGGCTTCGGCGGCCTGAACGTCGCGAGGGACACGGACAAATGGAAGGCGCGGCTCGGGTACATGAGCCAGAAGTTCTCCCTCTACCTCGATCTCACCGTGAAGGAGAACCTCGAGTTCTTCGGCTCGATCTACGGCCTGTCACAGGCGCGCCAATCCACGCGCATCAGGGAGCTCGCCGATCGGCTCCGCTTCGAGCCGATCCTCGGCGAGCTGACCGAGAACCTCTCGACCGGCCAGCGCCAGCGCGTCGCGCTCGCGGCGGCGCTCCTCCACGAGCCCGAGCTCCTGTTCCTCGACGAGCCGACGGGAGGGGTCGATCCGAAGGGCCGCCGCCTCTTCTGGGATCTCATCTACGAGCTCGCCGCGACGAGGGGGATGACGGTCCTCGTCACGACGCACTACATGGACGAGGCCGAGCAGTGCGACCGCCTCGCCTTCATCCTCGACGGGAAGCTCATCGCGTCGGACAGCCCGGCCGCGCTCAAGCGCTCCCTCGCGGGGCGGCTCCTCGAGGTGCCGCTCGCCTCCGAGCCCTTCGCGGCTCTCGCGGCCGTTCGGGGGGACGCGAGCCTCGAGGACGCGTATCTCTTCGGCCTGCGCCTGAGGGCGGTCGCCCGGGAGGGCGGCGCGGACGCCGCCGCCCGGCTCCTCGCCCGGTTCGGGACGCCCGCGCCCGCCGAGCCGTCTCTCGAGGACGTTTTCGTGTCGCTCGCCCGGAACGCGGCGTCACCCCGCGCGGCCGCGGCGGCCTGACGGAGGAACGATGAACAGACTTCTCGCCCTCGTGCGCAAGGAGTTTCTCCAGCTCCGCCGCGACCCGATCACGCTCCGGCTGATCGTGGCGGTGCCGATCCTCCAGACGCTCATCTTCGGGTACGCGATCAACTACGACGTCAAGCACCTCAGGACCGTCGTCCTGGACGAGGACAGGTCCTACGACAGCCGCGAGCTCGTCGCCAAGATGACGGCGAGCGAGTACTTCGACGTCGTTGCGTCCGTCGACTCCGAGGCCGCCCTGCGCCGCGAGATCGACTCGGGCGACGCCTCCGTCGGCCTCGTGATCGACCACGACTACGGGAAGGACCGGCACCGGGGCGCGCCGGCGAAGGCCCTCCTCGTCGTGAACGCCTCCGACACGACCACGGCGAGCCAGGGAATGGCGATCGCGGGCGGAATCTCGAACGAGCTCTCCTTCCGGAGTCTCGCGGCCCGAGCGGGTTGGAAAGCGTCCGGGCCGCCCGTCGACCTCCGGGTGCGGCCCTGGTACAACCCGGACCTCCGCACGGCCACGTTCATCATCCCGGGCCTCATCGCGATCATCCTGACGTTCACGCTCATCCAGTTCACGGCGATGGCGATCGTGCGCGAGAGGGAGCGCGGGACGCTCGAGCAGCTCCAGGTCACGCCGGTCACGCGCGTCGAGATCATCCTCGGGAAGATCGCGCCGTTCGTCCTGATCGGCGTCTTCCAGCTCACTCTCATCATCGTCCTGATGCGCTTCCTCTTCCAGGTGCCGATCGAGGGAAGCGTCTTCGAGCTCTACCTCGTCGGCCTCATGTTCATCGCGGCGGTTCTCGGGCTCGGGATGCTCCTCTCGACGCTCGCGAAGACGCAGATGCAGGCGATGCAGATGTCGTTCTTCTTCCTCCTCCCGTTCATCTTCCTGTCGGGCTACGTCTTCCCGATCGGCGGCATGCCGAAGTTCTTCCAGGTCGTCTCCTACCTGATCCCGGCGAAGTACTTCATCGAGGTCGTCCGGGGCATCGTCCTGCGCGGCGCGGGTCTCGGCGAGCTCAAGGAGCCCGTCGCCTGGCTCACGTTCTACACGGTCGTCATCATCGGCCTCGCCGTCGCGCGCTTCCGCAAGACGACGGCGTAGGATGGACGCGTGAGCGCGCCGGCCCGCGAGACGTCCTCTCGATCCAAGCCGCTCCTCCGGGGCGTCCTCCACGAGATCGCCGCGTCCGTCGCGGCCGTCGCGGGGGCGGTCCTCGTCGTCCGCGCCGCGACGCCGCGGGCGCGCTTCGGCGCGCTCGTCTACGGCGTCTCTCTCGTCGCGCTCTTCGCCGTGAGCGCGCTCTACCACCGGCCGAACTGGTCCGAGAGGGTCCGGGCGGTCTGGCGGCGCCTCGACCACTCCGCGATCTTCCTTCTCATCGCCGGCACGTACACGCCGTTCGCGTTCCTCCTCGGCAGCCGCGCGGGCTGGGTCTTCCTCGCCGTCGTGTGGGCGGGGGCGCTCGCGGGGATCGTCCTCTCCGTCGCGTGGGTCCGCGCGCCCAAGGCGCTCGTCGCCGCCGTCTGCGTCCTCCTCGGCTGGGCCTCCCTGCCGCTCCTGCCGGCGCTCAAGGCCGCGCTCGGCACCTCGGCCGTCGCGCTCCTCGCGGCGGGCGGCGTCGTCTACAGCCTCGGCGCCGCGGTCTACGCCCTGCGCCGCCCCGACCCGTTCCCGCGCGTCTTCGGCTACCACGAGCTCTTCCACGCGCTCGTGATCGCGGCCGCCGGCTGCCACTTCGCGGTCGTGGCGCGCGCGGTCCTGGCGCTCTCGGCCTGACGGCGCCCATCCGGGCGCGGCCGGCGGTCTATCCTCGGAAGGATGTCCTCGGCCCTGCCCCACTTCGGCGCCGTCCCGCTCTTCCAGTGTCTCGAGCCGGAGGAGCGCCGCGTCCTCGCGCCCCTCTGCAGGGGCGTCGTCTATGAAAAGGGCGAGGAGATCTTCCGCGAGGGGGCGCCCGCCGAGGACCTCTGCTTCGTGGTTCTCGGCCGTGTGAAGGTCGTCAAGGCGGGGCCCGAGCGCGACGTCATCCTCGGCCTCTTCGGCCCGGGCGAGCCCGTGGGCGCCGTCGCGGTCTTCGAGGGCAAGCGCTTCCCGGCCTCCGCCGTCGCCCTGGAGCCCTCGACCGTCCTTCGCGTCCCCGAGCGCGCGTTCTTTGCCGCGATCGACGCGCACCCCGAGATGACGCGCCGGCTCCTCCAGGGCCTGATGGTCCGGCAGTTCGAGATCTCGCGGCGGCTCGCGGACCTCTCCGCGCCGGTCGAGAGGCGGATCGCGCGCCTCCTCCTGACTCTCGCCGCGCGAATGGGCCGAGCCGTCTCCGGGCACGTCGAGATCCCGCTCGCGCTCTCGCGCCTCGAGATCGCAGAGCTGACCGGGACGACCGTGGAGACGGCGATCCGCGTGATGAGCCGGTGGGGGAAAGAGGATCTCGTCGTCACGACACCCGACGGCTTCGTCGTCAACGACGAGGCCGCTCTGAAGCAGATCGCGTTCGGCGAGCCGGGCTGAGGCCTTCCGGCCGGACGCGGCCTAGCCTGGGCCGAGTCGGCTCCCGGGCGTGCGCGAGCCGAGGAGCAGGACCGCGACCGCGAGGACCAGCGGAAGGACTCCGATCGCGAGGAAGACTCCGTCGGCCGCGGCGCGTGCCCATTCCAGCGCGTGGAACGTTCCGCTCATCAGAAACGTGAGCCGCCGCGCGTGCCAGTAGCCGTTCTCGAGGACGTCCCAGAGCTGCAGGACGCCGGCCGGAAAGAGATCGATCGCCATCATGAGGGCGAGCCCCGCGTTCAGGCCCCAGAAGCCCACCTTGATCCAGCGCTCGGCGCGAGCCCAGGCCTCGTTCCCGGCGAGCGAGCGCAGGCAGAAGACGAGCACCGCGAGCGCCAGCATCCCGAAGACACCGAAGAGCGATCCGTGGGCGTGGTTGTTCGTCAGCGACGTGCCGACCTCGAAGTACGACACGATCGGGAGGTTGATCAGGAAGCCGAAGATCCCCGCGCCGACGAAGTTCCAGAAGCCCACGGCCATCAGGAAGTAGATCGCCCAGCGGTGGCGGTCCGCGAACGTCGTGTGGCAGTCCTCGCACCGCCGCTCACGGAGGCGGACGAAGTCCCATGCGTCGAGGGTGAGGAGGGTGAGCGGGACCACCTCCAGCGCCGAGAAGCACGCGGCCAGGCCCATGTTGAGCGTTCCCTGGCCCGTGAAGTACCAGTGGTGCCCGGTCCCGACGATGCCTCCGGCCAGGTAGAGGATGGCGTCCAGGTAGATGACGCGCGTGGCGGTGCGCGACGTGACGAGGCCCAGGACGACGAACATCACGGCGACGAGGACGGTCGCGAACAGCTCGAAGAACCCCTCCACCCACAGGTGGATGATCCAGAAGCGCCAGTTGTCGATCACGGCGAAGTTCGTGCGGGGACCGAAGAAGAGGGCAGGCAGGTAGAAGAGCGGGATCGCGGCCGCCGCGTAGAGGAAGAGCGAGGCGAGCTCGGAGCGCCTCGGGTCGCGGATCGCCGGGCGCAGGGCCCGGTACATGAGGACGAGCCAGCCCGCGAGGCCGGCCGCCAGGAGGAGCTGCCAGAAGCGGCCGAGGTCCAGGTACTCCGAGCCCTGGTGGCCGAGCCAGAACCAGAGCGTACCCAGGCGATCGTTGATGCCCAGCCACTCGCCGCCGAGGCTCCCGAGGACGACGACGGCGAGGGCCGCGAGCAGCACGAGGGCGCCCGACCGCTGGCCCCGCGGCTCGGCGCCCCCCACGATCGGCGCGAGGAAGAGGCCGCCCGCCACCCACGCCGTGGCGATCCAGAAGATCGCGAGCTGGAGATGGAACGTCCGGAGCAGGTTGTAGGGGAAGATCCGGGCGAGGTCGATGCCGTAGAACGCGCCCGATTCGACCCGGTAGTGCGCGAGGGCGCCGCCCGCCAGCGTCTGCAGCAGGAACAGCAGGGCGACGACGCCGAAGTAGAGGCCGGCCGTTCTCTGGCTCGGAGTCGGGACCCACCGGGCGAGGGCGTTGTCGTGGACGTGCCCGCGCGCGGACGGACCGTGCCAGCCGAGGTAGTCGAACCGGCCGACCGCGAAGAGGACGGTCCCGAGCCCCGCGAGGAGCGACACGAGGCTGAGCGCGCTCCAGAAGAAGGTCGAGGCGCTCGGATGGTTGCCGGCGGCCGGCTCGTACGGCCAGTTGTTCGTGTACGAGTAGTCCTTGCCCGGGCGGTTCGCGACGGCCGCCCAGGCCGCCCACGCGAAGTACGAGGTGAGGGCGTCCAGCTCGCTCCGGTCGCGTATGAATTTCGCGGGCAGGCCCGGCGCGGGCGCGACCCCCGAGAAGTACGCGGCCCACTCGTCCTTCTGGATCGCCCAGGCCGACGCCTCGGGCGGCGAGAACGACAGCGCGCCCGTGCCCGGGTCGTAACGGTTCTCCTTCAGGAGGCGGTGTACGGCGGCGTCCACGCTCGCGGCGGAATCGGGGTCGAGCGCCGAGTACGCGACGGCGCGCCGCTCGCGCGAGAGAGCGTCCCGCGCGATCTCGGCGAGCCTGTGCAGGTATTCGGCGCTGTAGTCGGGGCCGAGATAGGCGCCGTGCCCCCAGAGAGACCCGTGCTCCATGAGGCCGTACTTGAAGAAGACCTCCTGGCCGTGCTCGATGTCCTCCCGCGTGAAAAGAGTCGCTCCGGAGGCGTCGGTCACCCGGGTGGGGACGGGCGGGGCGTTCGTGTAGGTGAGAACGGTCACCACCGTGAGAAGGCTGAAGCCGAACGCCATCACGAGGATGACGGCGTGCCGCCACCAGGGCGAGAGAGGCTTCTCCGACGGGTCGGTCGACATTTCCGGTTGCCCCTTTCCGGACGCTTCTAGTCGCGCCGCGTGCTGCGCCCGGCGTGGCGTGCGACGACCCTCTCCTCCTCGAAGCGCTGGAGCCTCGGCTTCAGGAGGTCGCTGCGCGTGAGGATGCCGATCAGCCTGCCCGGCTCGTCTGCCGAGAGGACGGGGAGACGGCCGATCCCCGACGCCGCCATCCGCTCGGCGGCCTGCCGGCACGTCTCGTCGGGAAAGGCCACGATCGGCTCGCGCTCGAGGAGGTCGCGGGCCGTCAGGGATCGATCGCTCTCGAGAAGGGAATCTTCCACGAGGTCGGACATCGTCAGGACGCCGACGAGGCGCCCGGCCGCGTCGACGACGGGAAAGCCCCGGTGCTTGAGGCTCGAGGAGAAATACGTGTCGTAGAGGCGGTTCGCCGGAAACGATTCCGGGATCGTCGTGACGGCTCCCGTCATCGCCTCCGAGACCCGGAACCGCTCGAGGGGGTCGACCTCGTACTCGCGGAAGATGTCGTATCCCCTGCGGGCCACCTTCTCGGTGAGGATCGAACGCTTCATCGTCAGGACGGTGAACGCGTAAGCGGCGATCGCCGCGATCAGGAGCGGCGGCAGCGCCTGGACGTCGTGGGAAAGCTCCAGCGCGAAGATCACCGCGGTGAACGGGGCGCGCATCATCCCGCCCAGCACGGCCGCCATGCTGACGAGCGGCCAGAGCGAGGCGCTCCCCGCGGCGGGCAGAAGCGCAGATTCCACGGCGCCGAGCCCGCACCCCATGATCAGGAGCGGGGCCAGGACGCCGCCGGACGTTCCGGACGCCAGGGACACGAGCCAGATGCCGCACTTCACGAGGACGAGTCCGACGATCAGCTTCATCGCGAGGCGACCCTGCAGGAGGTCCCCGATCACGTCGTAGCCGACGCCGAGCGCCCGGGGCTGGAAATACCCGCCGATCCCGACGACGAGACCGCCGAGCGCCGGGCGCCACATCCAGTGGAGCGGCAGGTGCTCGAAGGCGTCCTCGAGGGCGTAGAGCGCGGTGCTGAGCCCCGAGGAGAACGCCCCCGCGGCGAGGCCGACGGCGGCCGCTCCCAACAGCCCGGGCCACCCGACGGCCCCGTGCGCCGGGACCGGGAAGAGGGGGCCGGCGCCGAGCAGGAACGGACGCAGCGCCGCGGCGACGGCGCTCGCGAGCGCGACGGGGACGAGGCTCCGCGGCTTCCACTCGAAGAGAAGGAGCTCCACCGCGAGGAGGACCGCGGCGATCGGGGATGCGAAGGTGGCGGACATCCCGGCCGCCGCTCCGGCGACGAGCAACGTCTTTCTCTCGGCGGCGGAGAGGTGGAAGCGCTGGGCGATGATCGACCCGAACGCGCCGCCCGTCATGATGATCGGCCCCTCGGCTCCGAACGGCCCGCCCGAGCCGATCGAGATCGCCGACGAAAACGGCTTGAGGATCGCGACCTTCGGCGAGATCAGGCTCTTGCCGAACAGGATCGCCTCCAGCGCCTCGGGAATGCCGTGCCCGCGGATCTTCTCCGACCCGTACCGGGCCATGAGGCCGACGACGAGCCCGCCGACGACGGGCACCGCGATCATCCACGGGCCGAGCGCGCTCCCGGCCGGACCGCGCGGCGCGAGCGAGAGCCGGCCGTAGAAGAACAGGTTCGTGAAGCAGGCGATCATCGAGAGCAGCACCACGGCGACGAGCGAGCAGACGGCCCCGATCCCGATCGCGATCGCGGACAGCGTGAGGAGCCGCCCGTCGGCGGAAAAGTCGCCCCGTGTCGCTGCTCTCATCGCCCTTCTTCTTCTCCGAACAGCGTCGGCGCCGTGCCGGCGATCCCCGCCGCCTCGGTCCACCGGGCCAGGAGCCGCGCCAGCCGCGTCACCTCGGTGCGGGAAAGCCCGTCGAGGGCCGCGATCAGCCGGACTTGCATCGGCTCGGGACCGCCCGCGAGCACCCGGCGTCCCTTCGCGTTGAGTGAGATCACGGTCCGGCGCCTGTCCCGGCGGGAGACCTCCCGGCGGACGAGCTTCCGCGCCGCCAGCTTCGAGACGACGACCGAGACCGAGCTCTGGTGGGTCAGCGTCTCGTCGGCGAGCTCGTTGATCGACAGGCCGTCGTGCTCGGAAAGCTTCTGGAGGACGAAGAGCTGCGCGGCGCTGAGCCCGAGGGTCGACTCCGACGTCCGGGACGAGAGCCGGACCGCCCGGACGATCCGGCGGATCGAGTCGAGGACGGCTTTCCGCTTTTCCATGGGATCCCATATATTATACCCGGGAGCTCGCGTGGCTGCGGGAGCCGAGGTTCTGCGGTCAAAGCAGCGCCGCACATGACGGCCGTCATACGCGCGGCGGCGTCCCGGTGCCATCGTCCGTCCCGAAAAGGGGGACGGCCATGCCTTTCGAGACGGACACCATTGCGGAGCTCGCGATCGCGAATCCCGGCGTCATCCCGGCGCTCGAGAAGCTCGGCATCGACTTCTGCTGCGGCGGCGCCGCCACCATCGAGGACGCCTGCCGGCGGGCAGGGGTCGACCCCGCGCAGGTCCGGGAGCTCGCCGCGGGACCCGCGAAGGTCACGACCCGCGCGTGGGAGAAGGAGCCGCTGACCGCCCTCGTCCGCTTCATCGTCGAGACGCACCACGTCTTCACGCGGGACGCGATGGCGGCGCTTCGGCCCCTGGCCGCGAAGGTGAGCGGGAAGCATGGCGAGGCCCACCCCGAGACCCGGGCGGTCGAGGCGCTCGTCCTGCGCCTCGCCGAGGACCTCGGGCCCCACCTCCTCAAGGAGGAGAAGATCCTCTTCCCGTACGTCGAGTCGCTCGAGGAGGCCGCGCGCGGCGAGTCGTGCTTCGGGACCGTGCAGAACCCGATCCGGATGATGATGCGCCAGCACGAGGCCGTCGGCGAGATCCTGGCCGAGCTCCGCGCGACCACGGGAGGCTACGTCGCCCCGCCCGACGCGTGTGCCTCGTTCCAGGCCCTTTACGCCGGGCTTCGGGACCTCGAGGCCGACCTCCACCGGCACATCCATCTCGAGAACAACATCCTCTTCCCCGGCGCGCTCGCCGTCGAGGAAGGGCGGCCCCGTCCCTAGCGCCGTGCGCCCGCAGGCCCTACGTTTCCGCGTGCCATGAACGTCTCGAGCGAGGTCGTGCGCCTCGCCCCCGACGACGTGGCCGACGGCGTGCGCCGGCTCGAGGAGCTCCCGGGCGTCGAGGTCCGGTTCACGGACACCGCCCGGGGCCGCATCGTCGTCACGCAGGAAACCCTGACGACGAACGAGCAGGACGCGGGAATGAGGCGCATCCAGGCGTTGCCTCGCCTCCTGTCGGCCGAGCTCGTCTGTCACTACTTCGGCGAGAGAGAAGAAAGGCACCTCACGATGCGAATCGCTGTCAGATCCCGGGTCGTCCCGGCGCTCGCGGCGCTCGCCGTCCCCAATTGCGGCCGTCGCGCTCCTCGCGTGCTCCTCGACCTCTTCACCTTCTAAGAAATCGTCGGTCCCCTCCCCCGTCTCCGGCGTCTCCGACGCCTCGCTCGGCCTCGAGAAGTCGCCCGTGACGGGCGTCCCGGCGCCACGCGCGTACGAGTATTCGACGAAGGACCCCGGCGACGGCAAGGTTCTCCCCCGCCCGTTCGACTTCGCGCCGCCGCTCATCCCGCACAGCGTCGACGGCATGCTCCCGATCACGCGGGCCGACAACGGCTGCCTCGGGTGTCACGCCGTGGACAAAGTCGAGCCCGGCGGGCCCGTCCCGATTCCCGCCAGCCACTACGTCGACCTCCGGAACGCCCCGGCCGTCAGGCGCACCGAGGTCGCGGGCAGCCGGTACGTCTGCACGGCCTGCCACGTTCCCCAGACCGAGGCGAAAGCCCTCGTCGCGAACGGTTTCAGGCCTTAGCCGGGCAAACGCCGGTCGCCCTGATTCACCTGTTTCATCGACAGCCGTTCGGGCGGGCTCCACCGTTGCGAGAGCGCGCATGAGGCCGAGCCGCGGCTTTTCGCTCCTCCCGATTCCCCTGACGCTCGCCGCCGCCGCCGCGGGGCTGGCCCTGGGCGTCGGCGGCTATGCCTTCTGGTACGCCAAGGGCTCGTCCTACATGGGGAACGACCCGGCCACGTGCGCGAACTGCCACGTGATGGCCGGCCACTACGCCGGATGGCAGACCTCGCCGCACCACGCCGTGGCGACCTGCAACGACTGCCACACTCCGGCCGGGCCGGTCTCGAAATACACGGTGAAGGCTCTCAACGGCTGGCACCACAGCTGGGCCTTCACGATGGGCGGCTACCCGGACGTGATCCGGGCCCGGCCCGAGAGCACGGCCGTCGTCGAGGCCAACTGCCGCCGCTGCCACGCCGACCTCGTCGACTCCATGACCCGCGGCGGAGACGTCTCGTGTGTCCGCTGCCACGGCTCGGTGGGCCACGCCCGCTGACGCACGGACCTTCTAAGGAGCAGACATGTCCGCATCGAACCCGGCCCCCGAAAAGAAGCGCGGGCTCCTCATCGCCCTCGTCGCGGGCGTCTTCGCCCTCGTCGCGCTCGGCGTCGCCGCCCTGCTCGTCAACATCGCCGAGAGGAAGCAGGAGGCGAAGAACTCCTTCGTGAAGCTCGCCGAGGTCACCGAGAACGACGTCGACCCGGCCAAGTGGGGCACGAACTGGCCGCGCGAGTACGACGGGTACAAGCGCACCTCCGAGCCGACGCACACGAAGTACGGCGGCGGCTGGGGCGGGGCCGAAGGCCTCGTGCCGCCCGAGAAGGCCGCCCGCGACCCGTGGCTGACGCGGATCTTCGCGGGGTACCTCTTCGCGGTCGACTACCGCGACCGCCGCGGTCACGCCTTCATGCTGACCGACCAGGAGAACACGAAGCGCAACGTCCCGGCCGAGGCGAAGCAGTCGGGCAACTGCCTCCACTGCCACGCGTCGATCATGCCGCTGTACAAGAAGCTCGGGAAGGAAGCCGCCCCTCAGGCCACCGAGGCCGAGCAGCTCCAGAAGGGGCTCGAGAAGGTCGGCGAAATGGGCTACTGGGACGCCCACAAGGCGCTCGAGCAGGTGACCGGCGGCAAGGTGCACCCGGTCTCGTGCGTCGACTGCCACGACCCGAAGTCGATGGAGCTGCGCGTCACGAGGCCCGCCTTCATCGCCGGCATCCAGAAGCTGGCCGCCTCGAAGGCCGACGTGCCGCACCTCCCGTCGATCGAACGCTGGAGGAAGGGCGACCGCGCCCGCGCGTACGACCCGAACGTGGACGCGAGCCGGCAGGAGAAGCGGTCGTACGTGTGCGGCCAGTGTCACGTCGAGTATTTCTGCGGCAAGGGGACGACGATCTTCTTCCCGTGGGGCGAGGGTCTGAAGGTCGAGGACATGGAGAAGCTCTACGACGGCATGCAGGTGAAGGGCGCGAGGTTCAAGGACTGGACGCACGCCGAGACCGGCATGGAGGTCCTCAAGGCCCAGCATCCCGAGTTCGAGATGTGGAGCCAGGGCATCCACGCCCGGAGCGGCGTCGCCTGCGCCGACTGCCACATGTCCTACCGCCGCGACGGCGCCCAGAAGATCTCGGAGCACTGGGTCCGGAGCCCGCTCCTCTCGGCGAACCGCTCCTGCGCCACGTGCCACCCGTACACGGACGAGGAGCTCAAGAGCCGCGTCGAGGCGATCCAGGACCGGCACTTCGCGCTCATGACGCGCGCGGGCCAGGCGGCGGTCGCCATGATCGACGCCATCGTGGCCGTCCGGGCGCCGTACGACGAGCAGAACCGCCCCGCCGCCGCCGCGAAGGCGAAGGAGACGCTCGAGAAGAGCCCGGACTTCGCAAAGCTCGCGAAGGAGGACCAGGACAAGAAGCTCGGCGCCGAGACGAAGGCCAACCTCCTCGCCGCGTGGCGCGCGGTGGTGGACAAGGACCCGGCGATCAAGGAGCTCGGCGAGCTGCAGCGCGCGGCGCAGTGGCGCCTCGACATGGTGGCGGCCGAGAACTCCATGGGGTTCCACGCCCCGCAGGAGATGGCCCGCATCCTCGCCGAGTCGATCGACCTGTCCCGGCAGGCGCAGGTCAAGGCCGGAGAGATCCTCCGCGGCCGGGGGGTCAAGACCGCCTCCCGGTAGCGCGCGCGGCCCTGATTCATCTGCTCCATGCGGCCGGCCGCCCGCGGCCCCACCTTCCCGGTGTGAGCGAGCGCGCCGAGCGCGCCGCCAAGGAGGGTCCATGCGCGTACAGGACGTGATGACCCCGCACGTGAGGACGATCGGAGCCGACCAGAGCGCCGAGACCGCGTTCACGACGATGAAGGCCCTGAACGTCCACCACCTCGTCGTCCGCGACGAGGGCGCCGCCCTCGTCGGCGTGGTGTCCTCGCACGACCTCGGGGCCCCCTCCCAGGACGATTTCCGGCGGAACCGCCGCGTCGCCGACGTCATGTCGCCGCACGTCGTCACGGCCGACCCCGAGATGCCGGTCCGCCAGGCGGCGAACCTCATGCGGGGGCGCAGCATCAACTGCCTGCCGGTCGTCCAGCCCGGCCGGACGCCGCGCCTCGTGGGCATCGTCACGACCTCGGACCTCCTCGAGCTGCTCGGCCAGGGCGTCGACCGGCCGGCTCACACCGAGCGGAAGATCCTGAAGGCCCGCGCCCCGCGCATCTCTCCGAAGGTCAAGAGGCTGCGCTGACCCACGGCCCGCCGTCCGCGGCGGGCTGAGATCCGGTCGCAACCTTGATCCCGTCCCCTCCGTATGAGAGCCGCGACGGCCTCGATCGAACCGCGTCAGGAGGTGCCCATGCGCCGGAATCGATCCCTCGAGCCTTTCCTCGTTCTGGCCCTCGCGGCCGGACTCTCGGCCGCCGGCTGCTCCAAGCAGGAGGCGCCGGCTCCCGCCCGGGCGGCGAACTCTCCGGCGCCGGCCCCGCCGGGCGGCGGCAGGATCCCGGTGACGACCTCCTCGGAAGAGGCGAGGGCCGAGTTCCTGAAAGGCCGTGACGACGCCGAAAAGCTCAGGATCACGGACTCGATCGCGCACTTCCAGAAGGCGGTCTCGCTCGATCCGGGCTTCGCGTCGGCCGAGCTCGCCCTCGCCAACTCGTCTCCGACTGGAGCGGAGTTCTTCGAGCACCTCCGTCGGGCCGTCGCCCTCGCCGACAAGGTCTCGAACGGCGAGAGGCTGCTGATCCTGGCCACCGAGGCCGGCGCGAACAACGACGCGGCGAAGCAGAAGGAGTACCTGGACGCCCTCGTCGCGGCCTATCCGAACGACGAGCGCGCCCACTTCAATCTCGGCGGCTGGTACTTCGGCCAGCAGCAGTACCCGCAGGCGATCGAGCAGTACCGCAAGGCGACCGAGATCGCCCCGGACTTCTCGACGGCCTGGAACATCCTCGGCTACGCCCTGCGCCAGAACGGCGACTTCGCCGGCGCCGAGAAGGCGTTCCAGAAGTACATCGAGCTCATCCCGAAGGACCCCAACCCCTACGACTCGTACGCCGAGCTCCTCCTGAAGATGGGCCGGTTCGACGATTCGATCGCTCAGTACCGCAAGGCGCTCGAGATCGACCCCAACTTCCTGAACGCCCACCAGGGCATCGCGATGGACCTCCTGTACTCCGGAAAGGCGGCCGAGGCCGCGGCGGAGCTCGCGGACGTCGCGAAGAAGGCCCGGAACGACGGCGAGCGGCGCATGGGCCTCTTCGCCCTCACGGTCGTCGACGTGGACGGCGGGAAGACGGCGAAGGCGCTCGAGGACGCGGACCGCAACTACGAGCTCGGAAAGAAGACCGACGACGTGCCGGGAATGGCGGGCGCCCTCGCGCTCAAGGGGAACATCCTCCTCGAGGCCGGAAAGCCCGACCCGGCGCGCGCGGAGTTCGAACGGGCGCTGAAGCTCATCGAGGGCTCGGGCCTCCCGGCGGAGGTCAAGGCGAACGCCGCGCTCGTCAGCCGATTCAACCTCGGCCGCGTGGCGGCGGCGAAGAAGGACTTCAAGACGGCGAAGAGCGAGGCCGACGCGTTCCGGCAGGGCGCCGAGGCGAAGAAGAACCCGGCCCTGGTGCGGAACGCGCACGAGCTCGACGGCGTCATCGCGCTCGGGGAGAAGGAATACGACAAGGCGATCGCGGAGCTCCAGCAGGCGAGCCAGCAGAACCCGCAGAACTTCTATCGCCTGTCTCTCGCCTATAAGGCGAAGGGCGACGCGGCGAAGGCGAAGGAGTACGCGGAGAAGGCCGCGAACTTCAACTCGCTGCCCCAGCTCAACTACGCGTTCGTGAGGACGAAGGCGAAGGCGGCCGCCGGGAAGGGCTGATTCCTCCCCGCCTGGAAAGCCTGATTCCTTGCCGCCTCCCCAGCGGGACGCGGTGCGGGCGGCATCCGCCCGTCAGTGCGGCGTGCTGATCGACAGGCTCCCGTTGTCGCTCGAGATGACATACCCGATCGCGATGAGCCGCGTGTCGGCCCGAATGCTCGCGGTGGCGCCGGCATAGAAGTAGCCGTTCGCGGCGCGGAGGTCCGACCACGGCGGCTGAGCGAAAACGTCGTTCCATTGGACCATCGTCCGCGCCGGAATCATCGTCGTCTGCGTGCGGATTACCGACCCGTCCTGCGAGGTCATCGTGACCGTGACGATCGCGGCCGTCGCGTCCGGGTTGGCGAACGCGATGTTCGTCCGCCGATCGAACGTCGTGTGAAGCCAAGGCAGAAACGTCTCGCCGCCCGGCGCCGTGAACTGCAGTCTGTCGAGCACAGGCCCGGCGCCGACGACGCCAAGGCACATGTCCGTGCCGCCGTTGAAGCTCGCGCACGGCTGCGGAATGCCTCCGCCGGCCCATTGCCCCGTGAGGATCGCGGCCTCCACGAGAAGGTCGTCGTCCGCTTCGCAAACCGCGAACCCCGCGATCGGCAGGCCCAAGCTCCTGCCACCGGCGAACCCCCATCCACCAATGGAGAGCGAGCTCATCGGCGAAACGTCGTAGCTCGTCGGCCTCCAGTCGGGCGTGCCGACCCAGTCGACGACCGCGAGGTGACGCACGCCGGAAGTCCGGTTGATCGCCCGCACCTCCGACTCCCACTGGGCATGGTTGACGCCCTGCGCCGCGGCGACGATCGGGAGGACGAAGGTGGAGGCGGCGGCGGGCGGCGCCGAAGCGACGCCCGCTAGGAACGCTGAAATGACGAGTCGGTTAGTTCTGAATTGCGTTGTAGACATAGAGGGCCCAGTCCTGATTTGGTGCGCCGCCGTCCCTGCCGGGCACGGCGTTCGCGTTGATGGCGCCTGCGACAACCTGGATGGTGAACTGCCCCGTGAAACTGTTCGGCGCGATGCGAGCGCGCTTGACGTTGTTCGACGAGTCAGGGAACCAGCAGCCGGTCGAGCGCGTCGCGTACTGTCCGCCGTACTGCCCGTCGCAGTATACGTATCCGCCCTGCATGACGTACATGTCCACTTCGTTGACCGTGACGTTCGTGGCGTTGACGTTCGCCGGCGCGTCGGTCGTGACGAGTACCGCGCTGATCGCTTTCGAGGGATCGGCGACAGTGAACGTGAAGTTCTTATACACGCCGGACTGCACGAAGCGGTTGATGGGGCTCGAGCCGTGGTCCTCGTCGAGATACGCCTTCGAAACAGGATCTGCCAGGAGACTCGACAGCGCAACGCGCCCCCATCCCTGATATGGAGTGGGCTCCCAGGTGTTGGAGAAGCCACGGCAGTAGTTGTACCCACCCGAGGAATTCGTCTCGGTCGTGCTGAGGATGGCTGCCTTGATCAAAGCCGGCGACGGGCACGGGGCGGGATGATCGGGAGGCATCTCGCAGATGTGATCAGCTCGATCCGAGAGGATCTTCTTCTTCGCTAAGACCGCCACGCCGGTCACCACCGGGGCGCTGAAGCTGGTCGCATTTCCGGGATGGTTCGGGCCGTCGGGCAAGGGAAGATGAAGAGGATTTCCCGCTTGGCCTGCGCACATCGAGAAGCCATTGATTCCAGTCCCGCGTGCAGAACTAACCGCATCACCGGGTGCGTAGATGTCGGGCTTGAAACGGTTCAGATTCTGGCTGATGCCTGAACGGCTGAAGTACGCGATGTCTTTGATCGTGATTGGAACCTGGCGCGGGGGCTGGGGCTGGGTCGTGTCACAGTTGCCACCCAGAGTTCCACCTGCGCCAGGGCCCCGCAGAATCCCCGTCGCGCCTACCGCGATGACGTTCTTCGCCGTGGCCGGCGAGGCTACCCAGAGGTCACTGGGATCAGGGGAGTGGGTGAAGTTGTTACCCGCTGAGATGACCACGGTGATCGCCTTGTCCGGTGTTCCAGTGAGTGTCGCATCGCGAACGAGTCGGTCGTACTCCCGCGCGAGGGCCGTGTATCCGGGGGCCGCCGTCTCGTTCCAGCTGAAGTTCTGGAATCGCGCGCCGTCGTTACGTGCATTCGCGAGGATCGTGTCGAGGGTCAAGGCATCGATGTAGCCCTGGGTGTTCCCAGAGTCGTTCGTGATTCGTGAAGGGTGGATCTTTACGGTGGGAGCGACGCCCATGTCGTAGTAGAAGCCGTCCGCATCGGTTCTACCAGACCCGCCGGCCTGCGAAGGGTCGCCAGCGATGAGGCCCGAGACCATCGTGCCGTGATACCAGAAATCCTGGACCGACGGGATTCCGAAATAGAGCCTCGGGCTGGTCACACGCCCGGCGGGCAGGTCGGCGTGATACGTCGCGATCCCGCTATCGAGGACGTCGACGATTTCTCCACTCAGATCTCCACATCCCGAACATTGCCCGGCCAGCCAGGTCTTGTACTGTTGAGCTTGCTGAGGTAAGCCGTTCGCGTCGCGGTGGACGGCGATCACTTGATCGACGCGTTCGTCCGAAGGCCCCCCACCGAGCCATTCGTCCATCGCGATGACGGACGGATCCGCGGCGAGAGCGCGGACACCCGCCGCCGAAACCACGGCCGTGGCGGTCGCATCGCCGGTGATCGCCGGTATCACCACCTGGGCCGCCGCGTCCAAGCCTCGGAGGAGCGCGCCTGCGCTCTGTAGATCCTGTCCGCGATCGAAGAGGATCCGTACGACCGCGCTCGTCTTGGAGCCCGTCGCAAGAGTCGGCGACAGCTTGAAGAACGGCTGGTAGACCCCAACGTAGATGATGGGACCGGTCACAAGGCCCTGGAGTCGGCTCAGACCGGTCGGCGCAGCCACGATGTACGAGTTCTTGTGGACGTACTGCACGATCCGAGCTCCTGACTTCGTTAGCGGATCGAGCCATCCCGGCCGCAGCGGCCCTCTGAGCTTGACGAGATACAGACCGGTGGCGCCAGGGTAATCCGCGACCTGCAGCTCGGCGGGCACGCCCGTAAGGGCGGCGCCGGGACTGCGAACGTCGAGGCTTACGGTGCCTGCGTCAACCCGATAGGCGTCCGGCTCGGCGGCAATCACGAGGTGTGAATATGTGCCGACCGTCGAGAGGTCAATCCCGTCGGCCGCGCTGCCGATCGCGAACGGGCCGTAGTCGTCGAGAATCGTCACGCCCTGTTGTGCGAGGGATGTTTCTTCCGCGATGGAGAGAGGGGAATATGAGAGGCTGGGTGGCTTGAGGATTCGCACGTAGCTCGACGCTTCAATATTCGCCGTGGTCAACGCGGTTCCCATCAAGAGCAGTGTCACGATAACCAAGGATCTCACCAATCTTCTGTTGGCCATGAAGTCCTCCGCCGGCGGCATTGGGCCACCATAGAGCTAAGTGGGGCGGAAGAGTCGATTCGATAGCTCCTAAAGCATCTGCATCAGCCCCGAAACGGGACGACGGCGCTCTTCGACGGGAGCTTCAGTTCCTCGCGGAGCCGGCGCCGAAAGTACGAACGACTCCCGGGCTTGATGTCAGCCGCCCGACACGCCTCGTTCCAGCTGTATCCGTCTGCGAGCAACGTCCCGAGGTGGCGGAGTGTTCCCTCAAGCTTCTCGACGACCTCAAAGCCGTACCCGGGTCCGGATCCCACTGCCTGGATGTCTTCCGTGAGCGGCACCTGACCCGCTCCGTCGCGGCGGAACCGAGAGTGCGGCCTCAGAAACCGCTTCACGACGGCAGAGACCAGGGCCGGGCCGACGATGCGGAACTCTCGTGAGACGGTCAGGAACCAGATAAGGATCTCTTGCCGCAGATCCTCCCGCTTCTCGGCGTAAACGCCGCATCGGCGGAGCTCTCCGTCGATCATGTCGCTGAGCAAGCCGGCGAGCGCCGGGTTCCCGGACGAAAGGGTCATCGAGGAAACGAGGGCGAACGGGTCCTGTAAAGGGACTGTGAACTCAGTGGCGACGCACGAACTACATCCAAAGCATCGTTCTCAGGGCCGCGGCGCGCAACCACACAGATGTACTAACCCGATCGGGGCATGACAATTTGGCAGCGAACTCGTCTTCGCAAGGAGCCTCAGGTGAAATCCGAAATTCCTCTCAGCGCCGCCGCGCGCGGACGAGGCGGACGGGGGCGGGATAGCGGCGCGCCTCGCGCACGGGCGTGCACCACTCCTTCGCCTTCGGGTGCGCGCCGCGCACGGCGGCGTGGTACGCGGCCTGGAGCTCCCTCGTGACCGGGCCCGCGACGCCCGCGCCGATCGTCCGGAAGTCGATCTCGCGGATCGCGACGCACTCGGCCGCCGTGCCCGAGACGAAGACCTCGTCGGCCATGTAGAGCTGGTCGCGCGAGATCGTCCGCTCGACGACCTCGTAGCCGGCCTCTTCCGCGAGGGTCGCGATCGTGTCGCGCGTGATGCCCTCGAGGATGGGCGCCGTCGGCGTCGTGACGATGACGTCGTTCGTGACGACGAAGAGGTTCGCGCCCGTGCACTCGGCGACGTACCCGTCCGGGTCGAGCATGATCGCCTCGTCGAACCCGAGCCGCACGGACTCCGTCTTCGCGAGGAAGCTGTTCACGTAGTTCCCGCTGATCTTCGCCTTCGTCATCGACACGTTCGGGTGGTGGCGCGTGACGGACGAGACGTTCGCCCGGATCCCCTTCTCGAGCGCCTCCGCGCCGAGGTAGTTCTTCCACTCCCACGCCGCGATCCCGATCGAGGGCTTTCCGCCGTCGAGGTTCAGGTTCCAGCCGCCGCCGTCGAGCCAGAGCATCGGGCGGAGGTAGCACTCGGCAAATCCGTTCCGGGCGACCGTCTCCTTCGTGGCTTCCATGAGCTCTTCGTCCGAGTACGGCAAGGTGTCGAAGCCGAGCGCCTTCGCCGAGAGGCGGAAGCGCCGGATGTGATCGGCGAGGCGGAAGACGGCCGGGCCCGCCTTCGTCTCGTAGCAGCGGATGCCCTCGAAGACGCCGATCCCGTAGTGCAGCCCGGGCGTCAGGAAGTGCAGCGTCGCGTCCGCGAACCGCACGAAGGAGCCGTCCCGCCAGATCCATTTCGATTCCATTCCCATGACACCCTCACTCCGGCGGCGTCGAGGCCGCCTCGCGGACCGGCGCCGGCACCGCCGCGGCCGCGGCGATCTCGTCGGCGATCAATCGCGTCATCTCGCGCGTCCCGATCGCGCGCGTTTCCCCCCCGCGCGCCGAGGGCGCCCGGCCCGCGTCGGCCGCGAGGTCGGCCGTCCGCGCGCCTCTCTCGAGCACGGCCTCGATCGCGCGGTGCACGGCGGCGGCCTCCTCGTGGAGGGAGAGCCCGTCCCCGAGGAGCATCGCGGCGGTCGCGATCGCGCCGATCGGGTTCGCGAGGTCCCGCCCGGCGAGCTGCGGCGCCGAGCCGTGGACCGGCTCGAAGAGGCCCGGCCCGTCCCCGAGGCTCGCCGACGGCAGGAGGCCGAGCGAGCCCACGAGCGCGCCGCACTCGTCCGACAGGATGTCCCCGAAGAGGTTCTCCGTCACGAGGACGTCGAACGCCGACGGGAAGAGGACGAGGTTCATCGCGCAGGAGTCCACGAGCTGGTGCTCGAGCGTCACGTCCGGGTGGCGCTTTCCGATCTCGGTCGCGACGGCGCGCCAGAGCCGCGAGGTCTCGAGGACGTTCGACTTGTCGACCGACGTGACCTTGTTGCGGCGCGTTTTCGCGAGACGGAACGCGACTTCCGCGATCCGCTCGATCTCGGGCCGCGTGTAGGGCAGCGTGTTCACGGCCGTGCCCGCCGCGAGGTCCACGGACCGCGGCGTCCCGAAGTAGAGGCCGCCCGTCAGCTCGCGCACGACGACGAGGTCGAGGCCGCGCGCGATCTCGGGCTTCAGCGGCCCCGCGCCCGCGAGCGCCCGGTAGAGGCGCGCGGGCCGGATGTTCGCGTAGAGGCCGAGGGCCTTGCGGAGCTGGAGGAGGCCGTACTCCGGGCGCTGATCGTAGGGGGCGAGGTCGTACGCCGGATCTCCGACGGCTCCGAGGAGGCACGCGTCGGCGTCCCGGCACGCGGCGAGCGTGTCCTCGGGGAGCGGCGCCGCCTTCTCGCGCAGGGCGCGCGCCCCGACGAGCCACTCGGAGAAGACGAACGTGTGAGAGAAGCGGGCCTCGACCGCCTTCAGGACGGCGACGGCTCCCGCCGTGACTTCCGGACCGATGCCGTCGCCCGGCAGGACCGCGATGCGAGCCCGCTTCCCCATTCAGACACCGTAGCCGTAGCCGGCTTCCTCGACGGGCGCGTCGTCCTCGGCCCGGAGCGCCGCCGCCGCCGCGGGCCGCGCCGCGGACGGGTGCGGATGGACGGACGCGCCGCGCGCGGCGGGCGCCCTCTTCATCGCGGACCACAGCGAGACGAGATCGCGGTCGTGCACGACTTTCCTCCGGTCGGCGAGCGCGATCATGCGCCGGTAGAGCTCGTCGAGCTCGAGGCGGCCCGGGGCGATCCCGAGCGCCTCGCAGCGCGCCTTGAGCGCGTGCCGTCCGGAGTGCTTGCCGAGCACCATCGTCGTCCGCGGGACCCCGACGTCCTCCGGCCGCATGATCTCGTACGTCCGCCGGTCCTTGAGGATGCCGTCCTGGTGGATGCCCGCCTCGTGCGCGAACGCGTTGCGGCCCACGATCGCCTTGTTCGCCTGGACCGCCTCGCCCGTGATCTCCGTGAGGAGCTGGCTCGCCGCGTAGAGCTCGCGCGCGACGACGCCCGTCGCGAACGGGAGCTTGTCGGAACGCACGCGGAGCGCCATGACGATCTCCTCGAGCGAGGCGTTCCCGGCGCGCTCGCCGACGCCGTTCACCGTGCACTCGATCTGCCGGCAGCCGCCCTCGATCGCGGCGAGGCTGTTCGCGACGGCGAGGCCGAGGTCGTTGTGGCAGTGCGCCGAGAAGACGACGTCCCGCGCCCCCGGCACGCGGGATCGGACCGTCGTGAAGAACCGGACGATCTCGTCCGGCGTCGCGTATCCGACCGTGTCCGGGAGGTTCACCGTCGTCGCGCCCGCCTGGACCACGGCCGTCACGACCGCGACGAGGAAGTCGAGGTCGCTCCGGGTCGCGTCCTCGGCCGAGAACTCGACGTCGTCGACGTGCCGGCGCGCCCGGGCGACGGCCCGGGCCGCCGCCTCGAGGGCCTGGCCGCGCGACATGCGGAGCTTGTGCTCGAGGTGGAGGTCGGACGTCGCGATGAACGTGTGGAGGCGCGGCCGCGCGGAGCGCTCAAGCGCTGCAACGGCGCGGTCGACGTCGGCGTCCACGGCCCGGGCGAGCGCCGCGACGACGGGACGCCGCACGGCCTTCGCGACGGCGACGACGCCGAGGAAGTCGTCCTCGGACGCGATCGGGAAGCCGGCCTCGAGGACGTCGACGCCGAGCTCGTCGAGCTTGACGGCGAGGCGGACCTTCTCGGCCTCGCGCATCGAGAAGCCCGGGGCCTGCTCGCCGTCGCGGAGCGTCGTGTCGAAGATCGCGATGCGGTTCCGGACGTCGCCCTCCGCGCGCATGGTCAGGCCACCTTCCCGACGACGACGGGCTGGAGGAACGGCATCTTCGCGCGCAGCTCCTCGCCGACCGTCTCGAGGAGCTGCGTGCGCTCCTTCTCGCGCGTCGCCTCGAAGGTCGGCCGGCCGATCCGGTTCTCCTCGATCCACTTTTCGGCGTAGACGCCGTCCTGGATCTCTTCGAGGATCTTCTTCATCTCCTTGCGGGTCGCGTCCGTCACGATGCGCGGGCCCGCCGTGTAGTCGCCGTGCTCGGCCGTGTCGCTGACCGAGTAGCGCATGTAGTTCAGGCCGCCGCGGTACATGAGGTCCACGATGAGCTTCAGCTCGTGGAGGCACTCGAAGTACGCGACCTCGGGCTGGTATCCCGCGTCGACGAGCGTCTGGAACCCGGCCTTCACGAGCGCGGACGTGCCGCCGCAGAGGACCGCCTGCTCGCCGAAGAGGTCCGTCTCCGTCTCCTCGGCGAACGTCGTCTCGAGGACGCCCGCGCGCGTCGCCCCGAGAGCCCTCGCGTAGGCGAGCGCGTCCTCGCGGGCGTGGCCGCTCGCGTTCTGCTCGACCGCGAGGAGCGCCGGCGTGCCTTCGCCCTCCCTGAAGAGCTCGCGGACGCGGTGGCCGGGCGCCTTCGGCGCGACCATCGTGACGTCCACGTCGTGGGGCGGGACGATCTGGCCGAAGCGGATGTTGAAGCCGTGGGCGAACATGATCGTCTTCCCCGCCTTCATGTGCGGCGCGATCGACTCGTCCCAGAGCTTCTTCTGCCCCGTGTCCGGCGTGAGGACCATGACGATGTCCGCGCGGCGAGCGGCCTCGTCCACCGGAAGGACCGTGAGGCCGTCGGCCTTCGCCTTCGCGGCGGACTTCGACGTCGCGTGGAGGCCCACGACGACGGAGATGCCGCTGTCCCTGAGGTTGAGCGCGTGCGCGTGCCCCTGGCTGCCGTACCCGATGATCGCGATGGTGCGGCCCTTGAGGCGGGTGATGTCAGCGTCCTTGTCGTACCAGATCGTTGCCATTGGATTTCCTCGTGCTTTGTTCGTTCGTTTCGTGCGGTGCTTCGGTTCTCGTTACGCTGGATTTCTTCTTAGAAGGTGAAGAGAAGAGGGCCGGTGGCCCCTTGGTGCGGTCCGTGCCGCGGCTCGGGACCTTCTAAGCATCTCTTCTTCGAAGGTGAAGAAGGCGCGTGCGCGGGTCGTGCGCTGCGTGTTTTCCTCTTTCATCCTTCTAAGCAGTCTTCTCTTCGAATCTGAATTCGGGCTGCGCCTGGTGCGGCGCCGGCGCCGCGTCGCTCACTTCGAGGACGTCGACGAGGCGCATCAATTGCCTTCTGAGAAGATCGGCGACGTCGCCGGGCGCTTCGGCCTCGATCGTGAGGACGGCCACCGGCCCTCTTCCCCCTTCGAAGAAAAAGCTCGTGATGGGCGCGCGCTGCCGGCGGAAGAGCGACTCCACCCTCGCGAGAAGGCCGGGAGCGCCCGTAGCCCTGATCTCGAACATCTGCTGTTGCATCGGCGTTTCCTCTCTCTATCTCTTTCGCAGAAATCTCTTTCTTCAGGTCTTCTTCTTCCGCGGGTCCTCGACGACCATCGCATCGATGGACTGGCCGGCCGGCCACATCGGGTAGCAGTTCTCCTCGGGGCTCACGCGCACGTGGACGAGCGCGGGCCGGTCGTTCACGGCGAGCGCCGACTCGTAGGCGGGAACGAGCTCCTCGGGCCGGCTCACGCGGAACGCGGCCGCGCCGAAGGCCTCGGCGAGCTTCGCGAAATCGGGGTTCTTCAGCTCGACCGCGAAGAAGCGCCGCTCGTAGAAGAGGTCCTGCCACTGGCGGACCATCCCGAGGCTCTGGTTGTCGAGGACGACGACCTTGATCGGGAGCCTCTCCTCGGCCGCCGTGGCCATCGCCTGCATCGTCTGCTGGAAGCTGCCGTCGCCGTTCAGGTTGATCACGAGCCGGTCCGGCATCCCGCACTGGGCGCCGATCGCGGCGGGCAGGCCGAAGCCCATCGTGCCGAGGCCGCCCGACGTGATGAAGACGTTCGGCTCGTCGCACTTCCAGAACTGCGCGGCCCACATCTGGTGCTGGCCGACGTCCGTCGTGAGGATCGGACGCAGGGGGCGCGTCATCCGCCAGAGCGTCTCGATCGCGAACTGCGGGAGGATGACGTCGCCCGCCTGCGCGTACCGGAGCGGCGCCCTCTCCTTCCACTCGGCGATCCGGTCGTGCCAGCCGTTCGTGTGGGGCGCGCCGACGAGCGGGAGGAGCTGCCTCAGCACCGTCCTCGCGTCGCCGTGCAGGGGGAAGTCCGCCTTGCGGATCTTGCCGATCTCGACGGGGTCGATGTCGAGGTGGACGACCCTGGCGTGCGGCGCGAACGTCGCGAGCTTTCCCGTGATGCGGTCGTCGAAGCGCGCGCCGAGCGCGACGATGAGGTCGGCCTCGTGCATCGCCCAGTTCGCGCAGGCGGTCCCGTGCATCCCGAGCATCCCGAGGGAGAGCGGGTCCGTCTCGGGAAAGGCGCCCTTCCCCATGAGCGTCGTCGTGACCGGGATGCGCGTCTTCAGCGCGAGGCGCTTGACCTCGGGCGAGGCGCCCGACGAGACGACGCCGCCCCCGACGTAGAGGACCGGGCGGCGCGCGTTCGAGATCGCGAACGCCGCGCGGCGGAGCGACACCGCGTCGGCGCGGCGCGGCGTCTCTTCCGGATCCCCCGCCCGGCCGTCCGACTCGCACTCTCCCTGCAGGACGTCGCGGGGCACGTCGACGAGGACGGGCCCCGGCCGTCCCGTGGTCGCCACGCGGAACGCGCGGCGCACGGTGGGGGCCACCTCGTCCGGATCGAGGACGAGCCAGTTGTGCTTCGTGACGGCCTGCGTCATCCCGACGATGTCGGCCTCCTGGAAGCCGTCGCGGCCGAGGAGAGACGTCGCGACCTGCGCCGTGAGCGCGACGACGGGCGTCGAGTCCATCATCGCGTCCGTCAGGCCCGTGACGAGGTTGGTCGCGCCGGGGCCCGACGTCGCGAGGCACACGCCGGGACGGCCCGTCGCGCGCGCGAAGCCCTGGGCCGCGTGGGCGGCGCCCTGCTCGTGCCGCATGAGGAGGTGGCGGATCGGCGCGCCGTGGAGCGCGTCGTAGAGCGGCAGCGCGGCGCCGCCGGGGTGCCCGAAGACGTGCGTCACGCCGAGCGCGGCGAGCTCGTCCGCCATCGCGCAGGCGGCATTCGTCCGGGCGTTCGGCAGGGCCTGCTGCGCCCGGGCCTGGGCAGTCATGCCGTCCTCCCCGCGGCGGCGGCCGCGATCGCCGACGCGGCCGGCTCCGCGCCCGGCCTCCTGTCGGACGTCCCGGTCACGGCGCCCTCGGAGGCCGAGGACACGAGGCGGGCGTACTTCGCGAGAGCGCCCGACGTCGCGCGCGGCGCCGGCGCGCGATACGCGCGGCGGCGCGCGGCCATGTCGTCCTCGCCGATCTCGACGTCGAGCCGGCGCGCCACGACGTCGAGCGTCACGCGGTCGCCGTCCTTCACGAACGCGATCGGCCCTCCCGCCGCGGCCTCGGGCGAGACGTGCCCGACCATGAAGCCGTGCGTGGCGCCCGAGAACCGGCCGTCCGTCACGAGCGCGACGGCGTCGCCGAGGCCCTGTCCCACGAGCGCGGCCGTGACCGCGAGCATCTCGGGCATGCCGGGGGCGCCCTTCGGCCCCTCGCCCCGGATCACCACGACGTCTCCCGGCCGGATCTCGCGACTCTGGACGGCGGCGAAGGCGGCGATCTCGCCGTCGTAGACGCGCGCGGGGCCCGTGTGGCGCTCGCGCTCGTGACCCGCGAGCTTCACGACGCAGCCCTCCGGCGCCAGAGAGCCGTAGAGGATCGCGAGGCCGCCGTGCGGCTTGAGCGCCTTCGAGAGCGGCCGGACGACCTCCTGCCCCGGCGTCTCGGCGGCGGCCTTCGCCTCTTCGAAGAGCGTCCGGCCCGTGACGGTCGGCGCGTTCTTCAGGAGGCCCGCCTCCACGAGCCGCCGCGCGACGAGACGCGAGCCGCCCGCGCGCGCGAGGTCCGGCGCCGTGAAGCGGCCGCCGGGCTTGAGGTCGACGAAGATCGGCGTCCGGGACGAGATCGCGTCGAAGTCTTCGAGGGCGAGAGGAACGCCCGCTTCCCGCGCGATCGCGAGGAGATGGAGGACCGCGTTCGTCGAGCCGCCCGTGGCGGAGACGGCCGCGATCGCGTTCTCGAACGCGGCGCGCGTGAGGATCTTCGACGGCGTCAGGCCGTCCGCGAGGCGCTCCATCACGAGGCGGCCGATTCCGCGCGCGACGCCCGCCTTCGCGGGGTCGGTCGCGGGGACGTCGTTCGCGCCCATCGGCGACAGGCCGAGGAACGTGAGCGCCGTCGCCATCGTGTTCGCCGTGAACTGGCCGCCGCACGCGCCGGCGCCGGGGCACGCGCCGGCCTCGACGGCGCAGAGTTTCTCGTCCGAGATCGTCCCCGCCGCGTGCGCGCCGACAGCCTCGAAGACGTCCTGGATCGTGACGTCCTTCCCATCGACCCTGCCGGGCTCGATCGAGCCGCCGTAGAGCGCGACGGAGGGAAGGTCGAGCCGGGCGAGCGCCATCGCGGCGGCCGGGATCGTCTTGTCGCAGCCGCAGAGCGCGACGACGGCGTCGAGCGCGTGGCCCATGACCGCGAGCTCGATCGAATCCGCGATGACCTCGCGCGACACGAGCGAGGCGCGCATCCCGTCCGTCCCCATCGAGATGCCGTCCGAGATCGCGATCGTCCCGAACTCGAAGGGAGTCCCGCCCGCCTCGCGGACTCCGGCCTCGACCTCCTCGGCGAGCACGCGGAGCGAGACGTTGCACGGTCCGAAGTCCGTCCACGGGTGGACGACGGCGACGAGAGGCCGCTCGAGCTCGGCGGGCGTGAGGCCGGTCGCGCGGAGCATCGCGCGCGCGGGCGCCCGCGCCGGGCCTTTCTTGATCGCGTCGCTCTTCACGTTCCCGATGACCTCCTCGATGCCCGGATCCAAAAAAAAAGCCCCGCGGCTGCGGGGCGGCTGGCTGAATTGACTTGTGTTCCCGTCAGCCCGCCGCCTGTCTCTCCGTAAGGACGAGAGAAATTTCCTTCGAAAGCAGAAGGACCGGGACCGGGGAGATCTCCTTCGAAGGGGGGCGGACGGGCGCGGCGGTGCGGTCCATGGCGATCACGGCGCAATTGAACCGCATTCGAAGAAATCTTCAAAACTCATATTTTTGTTGATATCATTAGTATCTCTAATGATTATCCCGCTCCGACCGGGCATGCCGTGGACGTCGCGGGCCTGAAGGTCTTTCTCGCGGTCGCCGAGGAGCGCGGCTTCTCGAAGGCCGCCGCGCGCCTCTTCCGGACGCAGTCCGCCGTGAGCCAGGCCGTGCGCAAGCTCGAGGACGAGATCAAGGCCGACCTCTTCGACCGGACGACCCACGACGTCCGCCTGACCGAAGCCGGACAGACGCTGCTCGCGCACGCCCGCCGCGTCCTCGCGGTGACGGAGGAGGCCGAGCGCGCCGTACGCGAGCTCCGCGATCTGCAGCACGGGCGCGTCGTGATCGGCGCGAACGAGGCCGGGCTCGAGGTGCTTCTCCCGCTCATCGGGCGGTTCCGCGAGAAGAACCCGGGCGTCGAGTTCGAGGTGAGGCGCCTGCCGTCGCGCCTCCTCGGCGCGGAGGTCCTCGCGGTCGCGCTGGACTTCGGCGTCGTCGCGTTCGTGCCGGCGGAGGAGGGCCTCCGGACCGTCGTCCTCGCGTCGGACGAGCTCGTCGTCCTCGTCCATCCCTCGCACCCGTTCGCGAGGCGGGAGCGCGTCACGATGGAGGAGTTCGGCCGCGAGACCGTCATCGCGCACGGGGACCGCTCGCCGGCGCGCGAGCGCGTGCTCCGGACGTACGCCGAGCGCGGCGTCGAGCTCAACATCAAGGTCTCTCTCCCGAGCCTCGACGCCGTCAAGCGCGCCGTGGAGCGCCGGATGGGCGTCGCGCTCCTCCCGCGCCGCACCGCGCTCTCCGAGATCGAGTCGGGCCGCCTCGCGGCGACGACGCTTCCCGAGCTCCGCCGCCCGCGCGACCTCCGGCTCGTCTACCGCGCGGCGGGCAACTTCGGCCCCGCGGCCCACGGGTTCCTCGACATGGTGAAGGGGGCGCGGGCTCAGAACCCGGCGACGTAGGGCAGGCGCCTCGCGTGCGCTTCGACTTCCGCGAAGCGGTCGAGGAGCATCGAGGTGCCGTCCCAGCGCCCGGTCCGGAGCGCCTGGCGCGCGTTCTCGGGCATCGACACCGGGAAAGCCGCGCCGCCCACCGCGAGCGTCATCGTCTCGAGGTCGAGCTCGAGGAGGGCCGACGGGTCCGTCGCGGCGAGCCCCTGCAGGAGCGCGACCCCTTCGTGCGCGAGCGTGACGCACGGGAGGCCGATCGCGAGGGAGTTCCCGAAGAAGATCTCCGAGAACGACTCGCCGACGACGGCCTGGAACCCGCCCCGGCGGAGCGCCTGGGGCGCGTGCTCGCGCGAGGACCCGCAGCCGAAGTTGCGGTTGACGAGGAGAAAGACGGCACCGGAAAACCGGGGGTCGTCGAAGGGGTGCGTCCCGCCGCGCGCCCGTGCCGCGGCGCGGTCGTCCTCGAACGCGTGCGCCCCGAGCCCGTCGAACGTGACGGAGACGAGGAAGCGCGCGGGGATGATCCGGTCCGTGTCGATGTCGTCGCCGGCGACCGGGCGCGCCGTGCCCGAGACGCGGCGGATCGCGGGGAGCGTCATCGGGCGCCTCCGAGGACCGTCCGCACGTCCGTGACCTCGCCGGCGAGCGCGGCCGCGGCGACCATCGCCGGGCTCATGAGGAGCGTCCGGCCCGTCGGGCTCCCCTGCCGGCCCTTGAAGTTGCGGTTCGACGAGGACGCGCAGACCTCGCGCCCCACGAGCCGGTCCGGGTTCATCGCGAGGCACATCGAGCAGCCGGCGAGACGCCACTCGAAGCCCGCGTCGCGGAAGACGGCGTCGAGGCCTTCCTTCTCGGCGGCGGCGCGGACCGCGTTCGACCCGGGGACGGCGAGCGCCCTCACGCCCTTCGCCACCTTCCGTCCCTTCACGACACGCGCGGCCTCGCGCAGGTCGGAGAGGCGCCCGTTCGTGCACGAGCCGATGAACGCGACGTCGATTCTCGTTCCCGCGATCGTCTCCCCGCCCGAGAAGCCCATGTAGTCGAGAGCCTCGGCGACCTGCGCCCGCCCTTCGGGCGCCGCGTCGGCCACCTTCGGCACGCGGCCCGAGACGCCGGTGCTCTGGCCCGGGTTGATCCCCCACGTCACCTGGGGCTCGAGCGCGGAGCCGTCGAGAGAGACGCGGTCGTCGTACGCGGCGTCCGCGTCGGAGGCCATCGTCCTCCACCACGCGACGGCGCGGGCCCACGCCTCGCCCTCCGGCGCGGCGGGGCGCCCTTTCAGGTAGGCGAAGGTCGTCTCGTCCGGGTTCACGTAGCCGGCGCGCGCGCCGCCCTCGATCGACATGTTGCAGAGCGTCATGCGCTCTTCCATCGACATCGCGGACACCGCTTCGCCGCCGTACTCGTACGCGAAGCCGACGCCGCCCTTGACGCCGAGCGTCCGGAGGATCGCGAGGATGACGTCCTTGGCGTAGACGCCGGGCGCGAGCCGGCCCCTTACGTCGATGCGGCGGAGCTTCATCGGGTCCATCGCGAGGCACTGCGAGGCGAGGACGTCGCGCACCTGCGACGTCCCGATCCCGAACGCGAGCGCGCCGAAGGCCCCGTGCGTCGACGTGTGGCTGTCGCCGCAGGCGATCGTCATCCCGGGCTGCGTGAGGCCGAGCTCCGGCCCGATGACGTGCACGATCCCCTGCTCGGGCGCGCCGAGATCGTGCAGCGGGACGCCGTACTGCCGGGCGTTTTGCTGGAGCGAGACGAGCATCTCCTCGGCGCGCGAGTCCGCGAACGGGCGCGCGACGTCCTTCGTCGGGATGATGTGGTCGACCGTCGCGACGGTGCGCGAGGGGAACGCGACCGTCCACCCCTGCTCCCGCAGCATCGCGAAGGCCTGCGGGCTCGTGACCTCGTGGACGAGGTGGAGACCCACGAAGAGCTGCGTCTGCCCCGTCGGGAGCGTGCGGACGGCGTGGAGGTCCCAGACCTTCCGAAGGAGCGAGCGGCCCATCGCCCCGAAGCGTAGCAAAGGGGCTCGAGGCGATAATCGCGCCGATGCGCGTCGCGCTCCTGCAGATGGATCTCGCCTGGGAGGACTGGAAGTCGAACCACGCCGGCGCCGCGAAGCTCCTGAGGCGCGCGGCCGAGGGCGGCGCCTCGCTCGCGCTCCTCCCGGAGATGTTCGCGACGGGCTTCTCGATGGACGGTGCGCGGATCGCCCAGCCGCCGGGCGGCCCGAGCGAGGAGTGGCTGCGCGGGATGGCGCGCGGGCTCTCCCTGCACCTCGTCGCCGGGCTCGCCGAGACGTGCGACGCCTCGGGCGCCCCGTCTTCCCTGCCGTGCAACAACGCGCTCTGGGTGACGCCGGAAGGCGAGGTCTCGCGGTACTCGAAGCTCCACCCGTTCTCCTTCGCGGGCGAGGACGCCGTCTACGCGAAGGGCGCGGCGGTCGTCACCTGGACGATCGACGGCATGCGCGTGACGCCGCTCGTCTGCTACGACCTGCGCTTCCCGGAGCCCTTCCGTCTCGCGGCGGAGGGGACGGACCTCTTCGCGGTCGTCGCGAACTGGCCCGAGCGGCGCCGCGCGCACTGGCAGACCCTCCTGAAGGCCCGGGCGATCGAGAACCTCTGCTACGTCGCGGGCGTCAACCGCGTGGGGCTGGACGGCAAGGGAAACCGGCACATGGGAGATTCGGCCGTGATCTCGCCGTGGGGCGAGACACTCGTCAGCGCCGCCGAAGCCGAGACCGTCCTGATAGCGGACGTCGATCCCGAGACGGTCGCCGACGCGCGCGCGAAGTTCCCGGCACTGAAGGACCGGCGAAGCGAATACCCCTGTTGAAGCCTGATAGGTCTGGGCAATCGTCTTGTGTCAGCTAGGTATATATACCTAGCTGAAGCGTTATCGCTAAATCAATGCAAATCAATGTCTTAGTCCATAGTTTATGACCACTACGACCTCTAGGTATATATACCTAGAGGTCCTTCTACCGAATCGCCCATCGGAGTCCATGGTATATATACCTATGGAACTCCGATGAAGACTAATTCGAAATACCCCCGCGCGCTGCAGGAAGCAAGGGATCGCATCATCGCGACATTCGAATCGGAAGGCGCAAAGGCATTCACAGCCCCCGCGCTGACGGGACTCATCGGACGCTATCGAGACTCTTGGGGACTAAAGGCCTATCTCCCCACCACCACGATTCTCAACTTCATTCTCTCCGAGACACCCCTAAGGGCCGTTCGCCTCGAATCCCAGCACTATGCAGCAATCGATCGGTTCTGCTGGGGCGACAACGTATCGCCGTTCGAAGTTGCGCTCACACTTCGCCAAAACTCGTATCTATCGCACGGTTCAGCTGTCTTCCTACTAGGACTGACTGACGAGGCACCCACGTTCATCTACGTGAATAAGGAGCAGAGCGCGAAGCCCCAAAACGGCACGCTCAGTCAGGAAGGTATTAACCGCGCATTCGCCGCTCCACAGCGAAAATCGAAAAACATCTTCCGCCTCGGGAATTCGCGCTTCGTCGTTCTGAGCGGAAAGTGGACCAAGCAGTTGGGCGTCGAACAAAGAGTCGGACCAAACGGCGAACGACTACTAGCCACTGGCCTTGAGCGGACCCTTATCGATATTGCAGTCCGTCCATCCTATGCGGGCGGGGTATTCAAGGTCGCGGAGGCATACCGAACTGCCGCGGGGACCGTGCGGGTCGATATGATTGCTGAACAACTTGCGGAGCTCGAATACACCTACCCGTACCATCAAGCCGTCGGTTTCTACCTTGAACGGGCGGGTGTCCCTGCGGCATCTCTAGAACCCCTCAGACGCTTCGGCGTGAACTTCGAATTCTTCCTCTCGCACGCCCTCGTAAACCCTGTCCTGAACACGGCGTGGCGGATCTGGATCCCATCTGGCTTATAGACTGCCGAGACGTTCGAGGACCCTTGTCACCTCGGCGCAAACGAAGTCGAAGTAGAAGTCAAAGTCATCCAGATAGCCTTCGACGGAAGCTTCAACCGCAGGCCAGTCGGGTCGGTGGAACTCGCGCGTATCGGCGATGCGAGCCAGAAGTTTCAAGTCCACGCGTTTTGCGGAAAAACTCCCCCTCAGTAGTCTCAGGTTTTCCTCGGAGGCCAAGTCCGCGCCATCTAGCTGACACACTTCATGGATGTCATAGAAATCCCTGGCTCGAGCCGTCTTCTTCGATCGTTCCGGATACTCATCCATCTGCTGACAGATCGCCCGGAGCTTCTCGATCGCGATCATCTCGGGTGAATAGACGGTTATCTCGACGCCATCGAGGTCTCGCGTCATGTCGCCGCCCTGAAAGAACTCGGCCTTACTCAGTTGGACGCGGAAGACTCGCTCGAAGCCCGGACCCACCAGGACTGAACCTCGCCTCAGCGCGTCTAGGTCTCCTCTTGTCTCGAGCCGGCGGAGCTTAAATTGGAGTTCATACCCACCCCAGCCAGGCTCGCCGCTTCTAGGGCCAGACTTCGGTCTAGCATCGAACCTCTCGTCAAACAGCATCAATCCAAGTTCAGACACGGCGTCCTTAACTGCCTCGACGATCTGGCGCGCTTCCTCCGATACGTTCTTCAAATCGCCTTCTATAGACGCATCGATGTCGAGCGAAGCGCGACTGCCAATTCCGTGCAGGATACTAAGGGCGTTTCCGCCTTTAAGCGCCAACCGAGAGGGCACCCCAGCTCCAAAGAGGCCCCTAATTACGGCCTTTCGAATCTGTCGATACCCGGTGTCGGGTGAGGGCATGCCTCTGAATCTAGCAGGCGAGTTCCCCAAGTCTTCGCGCCTGCTCCGTAGTCCTTCTGCATCAGGGCCGGTTCTCCCGGCGGCTCCCATGTTCCTCTCAGGCGTGAGCCTGCGAGAGGAGACCGCCATGGCGAAGCTGCTCCGGAATTCGTCCCGGCCGCCCGTCACGATCCAGGAGACCGCGACCGTCCTCGAGGCCGTCAAGACCATGGTCAAGGAGCGCATCGGCGCCGTCGTCGTCATGAAGGGCAGGAAGATGACGGGCATCTTCTCCGAGCGCGACGTCCTCGAGAAGATCGTCCTCGCCGGCCGCGACCCGAAGAAGACGCGGATCGCCTCCGTCATGACCTCGGACGTCCTCTCGATCCCCGCGCCCGGCGACGAGGCCGAGGCGGCCACGACGATGGCCGAGCACCACATCCGCCACCTCCCGATCGTGGACGCGAAGAAGAAGGTCGTCGGGGTCGTCTCGCTCCGCCACGTCATGGAGGAGCGGATCGCGGACCTCGAGCACGAGGTGAACGTCCTCGAGGCCTACCTCGGGTACGACGGCGTCTCGGGCTGACCATTCCCCCTTTCCGCGCCGATTTCACTCCGCCCCCGGAATGCGCCGGGCCCGCGACGCGTTTTCCGCGCCGGAGGCCCCCATGAGAGTCGGAATCCTCGGCAGCGGCGGCGTCGGTCAGGCGCTCGGCGACGGGTTCGTGTCGCGCGGGCACTCCGTGAAGCTCGGAGCCCGCGAGGCGGGGAACGAGAAAGCCCGGACCTGGGCCGCGAAGCATCCCGGGAAGGCGTCCGCCGGGACGTTTCGGGACGCGGCGGCCTTCGGCGACACACTCGTCGTCGCGACGCTCTGGGAGGGGACCGAGAACGCCCTGACCCTCGCGGGCACGGAGAACTTCAAGGGCAAGGTCGTCCTCGACGTCACGAACCCCCTCGTCTTCGAGCCCGGCCGGCCGCCCCGCCTCGCGCTCGGCCACACGGACTCGGGCGGTGAGCAGGTCCAGCGCTGGCTGCCCGGGGCGCGCGTCGTCAAGGTCTTCAACAGCGTCGGGCACGCGCACATGGTCGACCCGAGGTTCCCCGGCGGGCCCCCGACGATGTTCCTCTGCGGGAACGACGCCCCGGCGCGCGCGGCCGCTGCCGACGTCTGCAAGGCGTTCGGCTGGGACGTCGTCGACCTCGGCGGCCTCGACGCCGCGCGCCTTCTCGAGCCGCTCTGCATCCTGTGGGTGCGCTACGGAGCCTCGGCGGGCACGTGGAACCACGCCTTCAAGCTCCTGAGAAAGAGCTCCTGAGAAAGAGAAAACGATGAACGCCGACAAGGACCCCCTCCGCCGGCATCTCGTTCGGGCGCTCGAGTGGGGCGAGGCCCATCTCACCCTCGAAGAATCCCTGAAAGGGCTGGCCGCCGCCGGCCGCGGCAAGCGGCCGCGCGGATTCGCCCACTCGCCGTGGGAGCTCCTCGAGCACATCCGCCTCGCGCAGCGCGACCTCCTCGACTTCTGCCGCGACCCTCGCTACGAGGAAGGCGACTGGCCCGCGGACTACTGGCCGCCCACGCCCGCGCCGCCCTCGCGCCGCGCCTGGGCCGCCAGCCTGAAGGCCGTCGCGGCCGACCGCCGGGCCTTCCAGGAGTTCGTGAGGACGGCTCCCGACCTCTTCGCGGAGATTCCCGGCCACCCCGGCAAGACGATCCTCAGGTCGGTGCTCCTCGCGATCGACCACACGTCGTACCACGTGGGCCAGCTCCTGATGGCCAGGAAGATCCTCGGCGCGTGAGTCCTACTTCGCCGTCAGCGCCCGGAGGCCGGCCGCGTCGAGGCTCTTGACGAGCGCGTCGACGGCGGCCGCGTCGCCGTGGATCTCGGCGAACGCCGTGTGCGCCTTCGTGGGCGGGCGGCTCGCCGCATCGAAGGTGAAGCCGGCCCCGTAACCGGAGAGGCGGTCCTGGAAGTTCGTCTTCGGCCGGAAGTCGCCGAAGCCCGCGGCGAGCCCGTCCGACGGGACGCCCTCCATGCAGTTGACGCCCGCCCAGCGCCACGCGAACGCGGCGCCCGGCAGCGCCGCCGGCTTCGCGGCGCCGCACAGCTCCCTCGTGAGCGCCTGAATCTTCGCGCCCTGGGCCTTGCGCGCTTCGTCGGCCTTCCTCCGAGCGATCTCCGGGGCTTCCTCCGGCAGGTACGTGGCCTTCACCCCAGCCTGGAACGGAGGCATGTAACCCGTCCCTTCACAGACGGTTCCGGAGGCGGACGAGACCCTCTGCGTTTCGAAGACCGTCCAGCCCGCCGGGGGCCGCGGGAGCAGCCGGTCGAGCGCGGCGCTCCAGCCCTCGACCACCGCCTTTTCCGCCGGAGACAGGGGTCGTTCTTTCGCGCAGCCGTCGGCGAGCGTCGGTCCCGCGGCGGCGCTGAAGAGAGAAACCAGCACGAAGAGCGTGGGCCTTTTCATCGCAAGACGATGTTAGCGGCTCATTGCTTGTGAAGTTCGTCACAAGCGCTCGTGCCCTAGCGCATCCTCATCATTTCCAGCCGCTTGGGAGATCCCCATTCTCTGTTGTCACCCGAGCCCGAGTCGGGTCCCAGGAGGAGGATTTTCGATGGCGACGACGTTGTCCGCGCCCGAAGCCAAGGCGCCGGAAGGCTCCGCGAAGATGCGCGATTCCCTGTCCATCACCGACAACCGGACCGGCAAGACGTACGACGTCCCGATCAAGGACGGGACGATCAAGGCAATCGACCTCCGGCAGATCAAGGAGCAGCCGACCGATTTCGGCCTGATGACCTACGACCCGGCGTTCCTGAACACGGCCTCGTGCAAGAGCACGATCACGTTCATCGACGGGGACAAGGGCATCCTCAACTACCGCGGCTACCCGATCGCCGAGCTCGCCGAGAAGACGACCTACCTCGAGACGGCGTACCTCGTCGTCCACGGCGAGCTCCCGACGAAGGCCCAGTACGAGTCGTGGACGAACGACATCACGTTCCACACGATGGTGCACGAGAACATCAAGGGCCTCATGAAGGCCTTCCGGTACGACGCGCACCCGATGGGAATGCTCGCGTCCACGGTCGCGGCGCTCTCGACGTTCTACCCCGAGGCCAAGGAGGTCCGCGAGGCGGCGACGCGCCGCCAGCAGATCGTCCGCCTCATCGCGAAGATCCCGACGCTCGCGGCCTTCGCGTACCGCCACTCGATCGGCTGGCCGTTCTCGTACCCCGACAACGAGCTCTCGTACTGCGCGAACTTCCTCCAGATGATGTACCGCGCGGTCGAGCCGAAGTACGTCGCGAACCCCGTCCTCGTCAAGGCGCTCGAGACGCTCTTCATCCTCCACGCGGACCACGAGCAGAACTGCTCGACGAACGCGATGCGCGCGATCGCCTCCTCCGAGGCCGACCCGTACGTCGCGGCGGCCGGCGCGATCGGCGCCCTCTACGGGCCGCTCCACGGCGGAGCGAACGAGGCCGTCCTCCGCATGCTCTTCGAGATCGGCTCGAAGTCGAAGATCCCGGCGTTCATCAAGGAAGTCAAGGAGTCGGGCGGCGAGAAGCGCCTCATGGGCTTCGGCCACCGGGTCTACAAGAACTACGACCCGCGCGCGAAGGTCATCAAGCAGATGGCCGAGCAGGTGTTCGAGGTCACGGGCAAGAACCCGCTCCTCGACATCGCGCTCGAGCTCGAGAGGATCGCCCTCGAGGACGACTACTTCATCAAGAAGAAGCTCTACCCGAACGTCGACTTCTACTCGGGCCTCATCTACCAGGCCATGAAGTTCCCCGTCGACATGTTCCCGGTCCTCTTCGCGATCCCGCGCATGTCCGGCTGGCTCGCGCAGTGGGACGAGATGATCTCCGACGCCGACCAGAAGATCGCCCGCCCGCGCCAGGTCTACCTCGGCTCCGGCGAGCGCCACATCGTGCCCTTCGAGAAGCGCGGCTGACGCGCCCCGAATCCCGCTGGAACGCCGCCGGCGCCGCGAAGCCCGGCGGCGTTCCCGTTTCTGCCCGGCGGGAGCGGCGACACCGCGACTCGGACTCGATATGGTAGGGTCCGCCCGTCCCGGACAGCTCGCGTCGAGGAGGTCCCCATGGCCGGTCCCCGTGTAACCGCGCGCATCTTCGCCCTCTGCGCCGCCTCCGCCGCCGCGCTCGGCGCCGCCCGCCCCGCGCGCGCACAGCTCGTCGGCTTCTCGGCGAGCCTCGTGCTCCCGGGCGGCAACGTCGTCGTGACGTCGTTCTCCGGCCTCGGGTCGCAGAACGACGTCGTCGTCCAGACCTCCACCGGCCCGAACGGCCTCGGCGCGACGGTCAAGCTCCCCGGCAAGCTCACGGTCCTCGACCTCACCGTGCAGCGAGGGATCACGACGGACCGCACGCTCGCGAGCTGGCGGGATCAGGTCGTGGCCGGGAACCTGGCCCAGGCCCGGCAGAACGTCAGCTTCCTGTTGTTCGACAGCGGCTTCAAGCCCATCGCCCAGTGGGATCTGACGAACTGCTGGCCGAGCGCGATCTCGAACGCGCCGAACGCCGACGGGTCCAGGGTCCTCGAGAACCTCACGCTCGCCTGCGAGGGGATCAAGCGGTCGTTGTAGGCCGGTCGTGACGCGCCTCCGCTTCGCGCAGGTGACGGGGCTCCTCCTCCTCGTCGGGCCCGCCCTCGCCCAGAGTCCCGGCTTCGGCGGCTTCCGCCTGAGGAGGCCGCAGGCCTCCGACGTCCTCTTCCGCTCGTGTCAGGGCCTCGGCTCCATGACCGCCGTCCTGACGACGGGTCCCGGCGGCACGCTCAAGTCACCCGGCGCCACGGCGGTCGGGGACGCGTCCTGCGCCCGGTCGCTCCTGAGCGACCGCACCCTCGACGACTGGAGGAACCTCGTCGTCGCCGGCGCCGGCGCGGCCCGCGTCACCGCCCGGCTCTCGCTGCTCGACTCCCTCGGCGGCGTCGTCGCCGAATGGAGGCTCACGAACGCCTGGCCGTCTTCGCTCACCGTGAGCATGGACTCCTCATCCGCGACCGAGACGGTCGTCCTCGCGGCCGACGCCCTCCAGCGCACGGTCGTCGGCGCGCCGTTCGCCGCGGACGACGCGTACGCGACGACGACGAACACGCCGCTCGACGTCCCGGCTCCGGGCGTCCTCGGGAACGACTCGGCCGCCGGCGCGATGCGGGCGGCCCTCGTCTCGCCGCCCGCGAACGGGACGGTCGTCCTCGGCGGCGACGGCTCCTTCCACTACGCGCCGGCCACGGGCTTCGCGGGCGCCGACGCATTCACGTACGAGGCGACGAGCGGCGGCCTCGACAGCCTTCCCGCGACGGTCGCGATCACCGTCGGCCCGCCGAACCTTCCGCCCGTCGCGAACGGCCGGTCCGCCTCGACGGACTCGTGCACGCCGCTCGCGATCACCCTCACCGCGAGGGACCCCGAGGCGCAGCCCCTGACGTACCGGGTCGTCTCGGGACCCTCGTCGGGCGCGCTGTCCGGGACGCCGCCGTCCGTAACATACACGCCGAACAAGGGTTTCATCGGGAACGACGGCTTCACCTTCGTCGCGAACGACGGGGTGCAGGACTCCGCTCCCGCGCTCGTCACGATCGTGGTCACGGCCGGCACCGGCTGCGACGGGGACGCGGACGGCGTGTCCGACGCGACGGAGGACGCGGCGCCGAACGGAGGCGACGGGAACTTCGACGGGATCCCGGACCGCCTCCAGACGAACGTCACGTCGCTCCCCTCCTCGTCGGGCCCGTATCTCACGATCGCGGCGAGCGGGGCGTGCCAGAGCCTCGTCGCGGTCCACGTCGAGCGGGACGGTACGGGCTCGATCCCGAAGGACGCGGGGTTCTCGCATCCGTTCGGGCTCGTCGGCTTCCGGATCCCGTGCCCCGAGGGCCAGGCGGCGACGATCACGATCTACTACCACGGCGCGAAGGTCCCGCCCGCCTCGTACCGCAAATACGGCCCGCCTTTGCCCGTGGCGGTTCCGGGGTCTGGCAACAGCTCGTGGTACACGCTTGCGGGGGTCACGTTCACGTCCGCGCACGACGGGATTCCTCCGACGGCGACGTTCACGCTCACGAGCGGCGCGGCCGGCGACGACTCGGCGGGCGACGCCGCCATCGTGGACGACGGCGGCGCCGCCGACCCGGACGCCGCGGCGCCGGTTCCGGCGCTCGGCGCGCTCGCAATGGCGGCGCTGGCTCTCCTCCTCGCGCTCGCCGGGTTCCACGCGGCACGGCGCGGCGCCGTCTGAGCGGCGGCGTTCCCGTCTCCGGCCCGGCGCCGATTCCGGCGCTCTCCGCCCGCATACAATCAGGGGACCATGCGAAGACACGCCGGGGCGCTTCTCGCGGCCGTGTTCGTCGTCTCTCTCCCCGCCGCCGCCCAGGTCGATCTCTCGACGACCGCGATCACGCAACCCAGCTCCGGCTGCGCGCTCGCCGCGACGGAGAACGTGACGGTCCGGATCTTCAACTTCGGGAACACGCTGCCCGCGGGGACCTCGTTCAACGCGTCCTACGTGGTCAACGCGGGCGCTCCCGTGACCGAGCTCGTGACGCTCGGGTCGCCCCTCCTGTCGAACTCGACGCTCACGTACACGTTCACGGGCGTTAGGATTCCCGCGAGGTTCCACATGCCGAAATCGCTCAAGGCCCGGCTGAAGGCCGGCGAGACTCTCCACGGTCTCCTTTCGCCCAACGTCGAGGCGACGACGCTCGAGACGCTCGGCCTCGTCGGCTTCTCCCACTACATCCTCGACGCCGAGCACGGCCCGGCGGGCCCGCCCGAGGCCGCGGACGCCGCCCGGAGCTGCGAGATCGCCGGAATGACGCTTCTCGTCAGGCCGCGCAGCCTCGACCCCAAGCTCATCAACCAGTACCTCGACGCGGGCGCGATGGGAGTCATGCTGCCCGGCGTGCGCGAGGCGGACGACGTCAAGCGGCTCGTCCAGGCGATGAAGTACCCGCCCGAGGGCCTGCGCGGCATCGCGGCCGTGCGCGCGAACCGCTGGACGCTCGGCCCCGAGAAGATCGAGGACTACGTCGCGCGCGCGAACGCCGAGACGCTCGTCCTCCCGCAGATCGAGACGCTCGAGGCCGTCGCGAAGCTGCCCGAGATCGTCAAGGTCGCCGGCGTGGACGGATTCATCATCGGCCCCCGCGACCTCTCGATGGCGATGGGCTACCCGAGCGGGCCGGCGCGGCCCGAGGTGGAGGCGGTCGTCGACCGCATCACGAAGACCGTCCTCGACGCCGGCCTCTTCATCGGGACCGTCGCGGCGACCGGCGCCCGGGCGAAAGAGCTGGTCGCCAAGGGGCACCGCATCCTCCTCCACAGCGTCATGGCGCTCCTGAAGAACGGCGCCGCGGCGTACTTCGCGGCCGCGGGCTGATCTCCGGGCGCCCCCTCAGACGATCTCGACGGGGATCGAGAGGGAGACGACCGCCTCGGGCCGGCAGGCTCCCTCGCCGCAGGCGCGGTGCGCGACGCGCACGGCGATCTCCGTCCTCCCCCGCGTCGCCTTTTTCGAGACCGAGAAAGAGAGATTTGCTTCGAAGGTTCCCGTCCATCCGGACTGCTCTGCGCCGTTTGGGTCGTCGATGCGTGAGGGCGGCGGCAGGGGGATTCCTTCGAAGGTGAATTCCCCGGAGTGTGCGGCCGGCTCGATGCGCAGGCCGTCGGGCCCTTGCAGGTGCCAGCCGGGGGCGACCGAGATGCGGAGGCGAATGGCGCCCTTTTCTCCTCTCGGGATCCTCGGCTCGACCGCCACCCCCTCGACGCGCACGGGGGAAGCCTGAGCTCCGCCCCGGTCCTCCTCTTTATTCACCTTCGAGGAAAATCCACCCGTGCCCGGCCCCACTGTAGGTCGGCGCGCTTCGCCGGTGTCCGCGCTCGGGAGCAAACCGTATCTGTCTTCGAATTCGAACAAGGCCTCGAGCGCGAAGAACCACGACTCCATGCCGTGCGGCGAGCGGGTCATGAGCCAGGAGACTTCGTCCACGGCGTCCCGCGCCTCGCGCGCGAGCGCGCGGTCGCCCGTCGCGAGCGCGAGCCGGGCGAGCGCGCGCGCCGCGGCGCCGGAAGCAGAGGGCACGGCCTTGTCGAAGAGGTCGCGGCCCCTCGCGAGCAGAGCCTCGTTCCCCGCGCCCGAGAACGTGAAGCCCGCGCCGTCCTTCCGCCGGAAGCGCGCGCGGAGCGACGCGACCGCGGCCTTCGCCTCCTCGTGCCAGATCCCGGCGGCGCCGGGGCCCTCCGCGTCCGCGAGGTCGAGGAGCGCGAGCGCGAGGAACGCCTCGTCCTCGAGGAACGCCGGGGTCTTCGCCTCGCCGTCCTTCCACGTGCGCGCGAGGACGCCGTCCGGCAGCCGGCAGACGGAAAGGAGGAACCTCGCGCCGACGCGCGCGGCCTCGAGGTAGCGCGGCTCCCCCAGTGCGCGCGCCGCGACGGCGAAGCCGGAGACGGCGAGCGCGTTCCAGCCGGCGACGCGCTTGTCGTCGAGCGCGGGAGGAATTCTCTTTGCTCGCGCATCGAGAAGGCGAGCGCGCAGCGGCCGAAGCCGATTTTCCGCACCCGGTGAAGAGGAGATCTTCTTAGAAAGGTGAAGAATACTGAGGCCCGTGGGGCGCCCCGTCGATTCTTCCAGGTAATTGCCTTCCGGCCTGACCGAATACCATTCTAAGAAAAAACTCCCGTCCGATTCGCCCAACAGGTTGCGGATTTCGCTCGGGTCCCAGCAGAAGTATTTTCCTTCCTCTCCTTCCGAGTCCGCATCCGTCGCCGCGTAGAAGGCGCCTTCTGTGCCGCGCATCTCGCGGAGGAGGTAGTCGCCCGTCTCGCGCGCGACCTCTCCGTAGAGCGCGTCGCCCGTGACCGCGAACGCGACGGCGTAGACGCCGAGGAGCTGGGCGTTGTCCGTGAGCATCTTCTCGAAGTGCGGGAGGAGCCACTCGGCGTCCGTCGAGTAGCGGTGGAAGCCGCCGCCGAGGTGGTCGCGGATGCCGCCGAGCGCCATGCCGTCCAGCGTCCCGATCGCGCGCGCGAGCGCGGCCGAGTCCCCCGCCGCGCCGCGGGCGAGAAGCCACTCGAGCGCGAGATGCGGCGGGAACTTCGGCGCGTCGCCGAATCCGCCGTGCCGCGGATCGAACGCGCGCGCGAGCGCCGCGCCGGGGAGGAGGAGAGCGTCCCGCGAGAGCGCCTCCGGAGGCTGCTGCCCGGCCGGGTCGGACGCGCGGGCGACCTCCTCGGCGATCTGCCGCGCCGAGTCCTCGAGCGCCTCCCGTTCGTCGCCCCACGCCTGCGCGATCCGGAGGAGGATCGTCCGGAACCCGGCCCGGCCGTGCCGGTCGTCGGGCGGGAAGTACGTGCCCGCGAAAAAGGGCCTTCCGTCCGGCAGGAGGAAGGCCGAGAGCGGCCAGCCGCCCCGCCCCGTCGTGATCTGGACCGCCGTCATGTAGACGTCGTCCACGTCGGGGCGCTCCTCGCGGTCGACCTTGATCGAGACGTAGTGCTCGTTCAGGAGGTCCGCGACGGCCTCGTTCTCGAACGACTCCTTCTCCATCACGTGGCACCAGTGGCAGGAGGAGTAGCCGATCGAGAGGAAGACGGGCTTTCCCTCCGAGCGCGCCTTCTCGAACGCCTCCTCGCCCCACGGATACCAGTCGACGGGGTTTCCGGCGTGCTGGAGGAGATAGGGCGACGTCTCGCCCGCGAGGCGGTTCGGCATCGGCCTAGCTTCCCTCGGCGGGGCCGCAGACGGCGCGCTTCCTCTCGGCGTTCTCGAGGAGCGGCCTCTCGATGCCGGGGAGCCTCCCTTCGGACTGGAGAAGCCCCAGCGCCTCGGCGCTCCGCCGGAAGAACGAGCAGGCGCGCCGGACCTCGTCGCGCCGGCCGCGGGCCGACGCCGACAGGCCGTCGCCCGTCGCGAGGTAGACGCGGCCGAGCTGCGTCCGCGCCCAGGCGTTCAGCGGGTCTCCGGCGACCATCGCCTCGAAGATCGTCGCGGAGGCGCCGAGCTGACCGAGGGCCTCCAGAGGACGCCCGGCCTTGACGAGCGTCTCGCCGAGGAGGAGCTTCGTCATCCCGAGGGCCGACTTCGCCTGCGCGTCGCGCGGATCCTCGGCCGCGAGCGTCTCGGCGAGCGGCAGGGCGCGCTCGAGCGCGTCGAGCGCGAGGGCCGTCTGCCCGAGCATCGTTCGGCAGAACCCGATGTCTCCGATCGTGAACACGAGGCGCAGCCGCGCGCGCGTGTTGAGCGGGTCCGAGGTCAGGATGCCCTCCGACACGAGCCGGGCCTTGTCGTAGCTCTCGAGCGCCCGCCCGTAGTCGCCCGACCTCTCCCAGGTCTCGGCGAGATCCGCGTACGCGTAGCCGAGCGCCTGGCGCACCCACGGGGCCGATTCCGGGGCGCGCGCCGCCTTTTCGAGGTGCGCGACGGCCTCGACGAGAAGTCCGCGCGCCTCGACCGGCTCGCCGCTCGCGGAGATCGGCCACGCGAGGCGCTGCTGCGTCGCGCCGAGCCGGGCCTCGGCCATCACGTCGGAAGGGTTCTGCGCGAGGACGGCCTCCCGGTTCGCGACGGCCTTGCGGCCCCACGCCGTGCCCTCGCCGAGACTTCCCATCTTCGAGAGGATCCCCGCGAGGCGGATCTGGCTCTCGGCGAGATCGTCGCGCTCCGACGCCGCCGGCCGGTCTCCGGCGGCGAGCTCTTCGCGGATCGCCACGGCCTTCCGGAGGCTCGCGAGGGCCGAGAGACTGTCTCCCTCGTTCGCCGCGCCGACGCCGCCCTGGACCTCGGCGACGCGCATGTAGGCGGCCGCGAGATCGGACTTGAGCTTTCGGTCGTCGCCGGCCTCCTGCGCGAGGCTGTCGAGGTACGCGAGGCCCTCCTTGACGAGGATGCTGCGTGCCTTCGTCGATCCCGGCAGCTCCGCGATCGCGTCGTGGACCTCGAACAGAAACGTGTGCGCGAGCTTGCGCACCTGCTGGAAGCGGCTCTCGGCGCGCGCGCGCTCGGCCCGCGCGACGCGGGTCTCGTGCAGGGAGATTCCGAGGCTCACGACGAGCGACGCGGCGGCGAGAGCCCCGGCCGCGACGAAGATCCGGTTCCGGCGGACGAACTTCCCCGCGCGATATCCGAACGTGCTTCCGCGCGCCCGGACCGGCCGTCCGTCGAGGTGCCGGCGGACGTCGTCCGCGAGGGACTCGACCGAGGCGTACCGCCGCTCGGGCTCCTTGCGCAGGCACATGAGGACGATGTTGTCGAGGTCGCCGCTCAGACGCCTCCGGAGCCGCCCGGGATCGGCCTCGCGACGCGCGCTCACGACCTCGGCCGAAGGCGCCGGGTGGCCTTCGTCTTCCGCCGCGGAAGGCTCCTCGACGCGCGCGACGGCGGTGCTCGGCCTCTCGGGCTCCTCGTCGCAGACGGCACGGGCGACCTCGCCGGGCTCGCGCGTCCGGAGCTTGTACGGACGGCGGCCCGTGAGGAGCTCGTAGAGGATGACCCCGAGCGAATAGATGTCGCTCGACGTCGTGATCTTCTCGCCGCGCACCTGCTCGGGGCTCGCGTACTCCGGCGTCAGGAGCCGTGCGGTCATGCCGGTCACGTCGTCCGTCCGGTCGGAGACCCCGGCGTTGAGGATCTTCGCGAGGCCGAAGTCGAGGAGCTTCGGCACGCCCTCGGCCGTGACGAAGATGTTGCCCGGCTTGAGGTCCCGGTGCACGACGAGGTTGCGGTGCGCGTACGCGACGGCGCCACAGACGTCGAGGAAGAGGTTGAGCCGGCTCGTGATCGAAAGGCGGTGGGCGTCGCACCACGCGAGGAGGTCCTTGCCCTCGATGTACTCCATCGCGAAGTACGGAAGGCCGTCTCCGGTCGTCCCGCCGTCGTGGAGGCGGGCGATGTTCGGGTGATCGAGGCCCGCGAGGATCTGCCGTTCGTTGCGGAAGCGCCGGAGGATGAACTCCGTGTTCATCCCGCGGTTCACGATCTTGAGAGCGACCTGCCGGCGGTACGCCTCGTCGGAGCGCACGGCGCGATAGACGCGTCCCATCCCGCCCTGCCCGATCTTCTCGTGCAGGACGTAGGGGCCCACCCGGCGCGTGCCCGGCGGATCCGTCTCCTCGCTGCCGCCGAACGCGGCGGCGGCGGGCCGATCGAGGAACCCGGCCGCGGCCCCGGCCGACTCCAGGAGGCCGAGCACCTCCGCCTCGAGAGGCGGATCGTCGGCGGCCGCCGCCGCGACGAACGCCGTGCGCGCGTCCCCTTCCAGGTCGAGAGCCCTCTCGAAGACCGAGCGGACCTTCTTCCAGCGCTCCGGCGTCACCCCGGCCTCCGCGCGCCCGTGAGCTCGCCGTAGAGCCAGGCGCGCGCCGAGCTCCAGGCGCGCTTCACCGTCGCGGGCGAGCAGGCGAGGACGACCGCGGTCTCCTCGACGGTCAGGCCCCCGAAGAAACGCAGCTCGACGAGACGCGCCTGTTCCGGGTCGAGCGCCTCGAGGCGCTCGAGGGCGCCGTCCAGGGCGACGAGGTCGACGCCGCGCGGCTCGACCGAGGCCGTTCCGTCCTCGAGGACGAGCCGGGTCGCGCCGCCGCCGCGCTTGTCCGCGTGGCGCCGCCGGGCGTGGTCGACGAGGATCTGCCGCATCGCGCGGGAGGCCACCGCGAAGAAGTGCGCCCGGTCCCGGAACGAGACGTTCGTCTGGTCCACGAGCCTCAGGAACGCCTCGTGGACGAGCGCCGTCGCCTGGAGCGTGTGGCCGGGGCGCTGGCGCCTCAGGTGGCGATCCGCCTGCCGCCGAAGCTCCCCGTAGACGTGCGGGACGAGCGCGTCGAGCGCCCCCCGGTCGCCCCTGCTCCAGGCGATCAGGAGGCCGGTCACGTCGGCGGCGGGCGGGCTGGGCATGGTCTCGAGACTCCGGATCTTAGCCGTGAGCCCGTTCTCCCGGATTCTTCGTGGAGGAGGTTGAGCCACGAAACGAGGAAAGAGAGGACACCATGAAAACGACGCTCCTTCGGGGATCGACCTCCGTCACGCTCGCGCTCCTGCTCGCCCTCGCACCGGCGGGAACGGCGCTCGCGGACTGCTCCGCCGTCGCGGATCCCGGGGCCTGCCCGATCAAGGCGCTCGGGCTCAGCTTCGACCGGTGCTTCGGCTCGAACCCTCTCTCGCCGACTCCCACCCAGATCGGGAACCAGCTCTGCGGCGGCGTGAAGGACCTCAATACGCTCGCGCACAACCTCGGGGCCGACTCCACCCGGGCGGTCTCGGACGCCGAAAGGGACGCCCAGGCCGCCCTGAAGGTGATCGGCAGGGACGCGATCAATCCCGACGCGATCTCCGACTACAACAAGGCCTCCGTCTTCGTGAAGGACATCCGCGCCGATTTCGACCGCTTCCTCGCGGACCCGCAGTGCGGCTCGAAGGCCTCGCTCGACAGCCTCGACCAGTTCTTCCAGAGCCAGATGCAGAACCTCGTCGCGCTCGGCGGTATCGCCGGAAAGCTCGGCGACGCCGCGGTCGCGGCGGCTCCGGCCGCCGGCGACGCCGGCAAGATCCTGACCGAGGCCGCGGCGCTCGCGGGAGACGTCGCGACGGCGGGCTCGAAGGCCAAGCAGGACGGCGACGCGCTGACGAAGGCGATCGGCGACCTCCAGAAGGAGGCGGGCCAGATCGCCGGGCTCGACGTCGCGGGCACCGCCGCGGACGGCGCGGCCCTCGTCGGCACGGTCGGACCGTTCCTCGGCGAGTGCGCCGGCTGCGCCTCGGCGATGGCGAGCGCGATCGGCGCGCTCGGCGGCGGAACCAGCGCCGCGGGCGCGGGCGCCGCTTCCTGCCCCGAGTCCGCCGTGGCGTTCGGGGGCGGCTGCTGGGCCACCGTCGCGGGAGTCCCGGTCGCGGCCTCCAGCCCGCTCATCGCGGCCGTCGGCTCGGCGCCCTGCACGGGGGCCGCCGGCGACGTCGCGAAAATGCAGGACTACGTCACGAAGATCACGAACTTCGTCAACTCGACCGTCAAGCTCGTCCAGAGCGTGCGGAACAGCGTCACGGCGCTCGTGAACGCGAGCGACGCGCTCGTGAAGCTCGGGCAGGACCTCGGAAGCAAGTCGGCCCCGCACCTGAACGCGATCCAGGCGAGCCTCAACGACGCGATCGACGCGCTCAACAGGGCCTCCGGCATCGTCGAGCGGGACGTGGCGCCGAAGGTGGCGCAGCTCGGCGGCGACCTCGTCACGCAGATCGGCGACAACACCGGGAAGCTCGTCACGTGCTACGGGAAGATGCAGGACACCGCCGGGGAGATCGGCGGCGACGCCGGGCAGGCCATGGGCGACTACATCGCCGCGGGGGCCCTCCTCGTCGACGGCGGGCAGATCCTCACGAACATCGCGACGCAGGGGGCGGCGGGAGTCACCGCGGCCAAGGTGAAGGCGGACGCCGAGTGGAAGGCCGTCTCGGCCGACCAGTCGAGCCTGTACCGGGACGTCTGGGGGACGAGCCCCGGCGCGCCGCTCGACCTCGCGAAGGCGATCCAGAACCTCGGCGGCCTCGCGGTCGACACGGCCCGGCGGAACAGGCTCCTCTCCGATCTCGGCGACGCGGCGTCGCGCCTTCTCGGCCTCGGGGGCAAGGCGCTCGACGCGGCGAAGAACGCCTTCCTGAACCTGAACACGCTGAAGCCGAACGCGCGCTCGAAATTCGACCAGGCCGCGGAGAAGGCCCACTCGTCCCTCGCCAGGTTCCAGGCGCAGAAGGCCGCTCCGAAGGGCCGGCACGTCGTGATCCCGAGGCTTCCGTCGAGCCAACTCCTCGTCCTCAAGGCGGGCGGCCCGGCCACGAACCTCGGCAAGGTCAGGCTCACTCTCCCGGTCAAGTGACGTCATGAGGGCCGCGGCACGCGCCGCCGCCCTCGCCTTCACTCTCGCCCTCGGTCCGGGCCTCGCGGCGGAGGACGCGCTCAGCGTGAGGCTCGAGACCGGCGGGCAGGAGTGGGTGAGCCGGCGGTCCGCCATCGAGATCGTCCCGAGCCGGCCCGTCCGCGCCGCCGAGGGCCGCCTCGCCATCCAGATCGGCAAGGCCGACGTGACCGACCTCTTCGAGCCGTCGGACGCCGGCCTGAGGTACCGCGCGCGCGTGCGCCCGCTGCCGACGGGTGAGCAGACGGTCGCCGTCTTCCTCGTGACGCCCGCGGGCGAGTGGAAGGAGATCGCGAAGCTTCCGCTGAAGGTGCTCCGGCCCGGCGGATTCGAGAAGGTCGAGGTCGCGCCGAAGCTCGACCTGACGCTCAAGGGCCAGATCGGCGAAGGGCATTTCCCCGATTCCTCCGCGCCCGCGCGGACGACGTTCCAGGACCTGACCGGCCAGGCGACGCTGTCGGCCACGGCGAGCCGCGGCGCCAACGCGATCACGGCCCAGATGGCCCTCGCGCTCGCCCAGCGCGAGGAGGACGCCCTCCAGTTCTCGTCGAAGGGCCAGGAGGCGGGCCACGCGGACCTGTCGAGCTGGGGGATGAAGGTCGCGTTCGGGCCCGGAACTCTCGAGTGGGGAGGAATCTCGTTCGGGGAGAACCGCCACCTCGTGAACGGCTTCTCGAGCCGGGGCGGCCGCTTCACGCTCGCCCTCGGCCGGATCTTCGACGTGGCGGTCGCGGCCGCGAACGGAACGTCGATCGTGGGCTGGGACAACTTCTCGGGGCTCGACACGAGGGAGCACCAGGTCCGGACGGGCCGTCTCGGCATCGAGCTCGTGCCGTCGGCGCCGGGCACGCTGCGCGTCGAGACGACGCTCGTCGACGGCTCGCTCCTCACGAATTCGGCCGTGAACCGCTCCTTCGTGACGGACACGGAGAGGAGCCGCGGGCTGGGCGTGCGGGCCCTCGCGAGCCTCCTCGCGGGACGGCTCCGGCTCGAGGGCGGCTTCGCGCGGAGCCGGTTCGAGAGCCCGCCGGACCCGAGCCTCGAGCAGGGGCAGAAGGTCGTTCCGATCGCGCCGACGACCCGCTCGGCTTCATTCGCGACCCTCGCGGCCGACGTCGTGAAGGGCTCGGGCCCCTTCGCGCTTTCCGTCAACGTCTCCCACGAGCGCGTGGACCCGCAGTACCGGAGCGTGGGCGTCTCCACGCAGTCGGACCTCCAGACGGACTCGGCGCAGCTCACGGCGACGCTCGCGGGCGCACAGCTCCAGGGCGGATACGCGTGGACGCGCGACAACCTCGCGGATCTCCCGAACCTCCTGACGACGAAGACGGCGCGGCCGACGGCGTCGGTCAACGTCCCGCTCGGGACCCTCGTCGGAGGCGCCGCGCCCGTCTGGTGGCTCCCGGCCCTCACGTACGGCTGGAACCAGGCCCACCAGTTCGGCGCGAACAACCCGACCGGCGGCGGCTTCAACCCGAGCCAGATCCCCGACCAGGTCACGACGAGCCACGCCGGAACCGCCGACTGGCAGAAGGGCGTCGCCCGCTGGGGCTACCACCTGAGCGACTCCCTCGTGGACAACCGGCAGCCGGGCCGCGAGAACGCCGATTCGCGCAACCTCGTCCAGTCCCTCCTGCTCGGCGCCGGCCTCACGGCCGTCGACGTCTCGGCGCAGGGAGACCTCGAGCGCGCGGCGAACATCGAAACGGGGTCCGTGGACCTCACGAAGCGCGTCCAGCTCACGCTCGGCCTGCGCCCGTTCACGAACGCCACGCTTTCGGCGAACGGCACGCGCACGGCGACGGGCGACGAGGCCGGGACGAGGGACGGCCTCGCCTGGGGAGCGAACCTCGAGGCTTCCTGGAGGTTCGAGCCGCCGAAACGGGGGACGCACGGCGTCTCCGGGCAGGTCTCGCTGCGCTACGGCTTCACGCAGACCCGCACGCGCGACCTCGTCCAGTCGACCGGGACCTTCCAGAAGACCTGGACGGTCGGCTCGGGCCTGAGCCTGAGCGTGTTCTAGGAGGAAACGTGAGAGTCCGAGAGATCGCCGCCGCGCTCGCCGTTCTCGTCGGGGCCGCGCCCGCCTTCGCCGAGATCCGCCGTGACCCGACGGGCGTGAACGTGAGCAGCCAGAGCCCGACGTCCGTGTACATCACGTTCGGCGGCCTCGCGAACCAGACGCCCGCCGAGTCCCTGTGGTGCGGCGAGCTGATCTCGGCGGCGCCGGCCCTCGGCCAGAGGTGCGACCCGAACACGATCTACGGCAGCCTGCCCGTCCGCTACGACCGCTCGTCCCTCAACGGAGGAACGTACACGGACATCATGACGATCCCGGCCACGGTCGCGCGCCGCGCGTACCAGGCGGCCGAGCGCGGCGCGCTGTCTCCGTTCTTCTACGTACGCCGGTTCGTGAGCACCGTGGGCGGTCCGGACGAGTACGTCTTCGTGACCTGCCGTCCCACGGGCGGCGGCGCGCGGACCCCGTATTCGCTCACGGACGTCGCGCTCTCGTTCGCCGTCGACCAGCCGCTCCTCTCCGTCCGGCAGGGCGACACCGTTCCGGCGCTCTCGGCGAAGATCTCGTACACGGGCACGGGCCGCCTCAAGGGCCGCTGGGAGGTCGTCCTCCCGAACGACGAGCGGCCCTCGACGACGGATCTCCTGACCGAGGCCTCTCTCCCGCCCCAGTCGCGCGGGCTCCAGAGGCGCTACATGGAGCTCGAGCGCTTCAACGTCTTCCTTCCTCCGGGCGGGCGCTACGAGCTCGCGGGCCCCGACCCGAAGCGCGTGCCGACGTCCGCCGAGGGGTTCCACGAGATCCTCCTGCGCGTCGAGGCGGACTCCGACCGCGACTCGGAGTCGAATCTCGAGAACGCGAGCGCCGGCGTGGGCGTGGTGGCCGGCGGCGCCGTGGCGGGTTTTCCGCTTCCGACGCTCCGGTACTACGTCGGGAGCGCCCCCGCCGCGCTGCTCCCCGGCGCGACCGGGGGCCTCGCCCTCGCCTCGCCGCCGAACCGCAGCGTGCTGCCCGCGGCGGAGGCCGTCGTCTTCCGCTGGTCGCCCGTGGGTTCCGTCGCGTTCTACCGCGTCGAGATCCTCGGGGGCGACGGCGCGCTCCTCCACGAGGCTTACGTCGCGGCCCCGTCGACCTCCTACGCCGCGCCGACGTGGCTCGCGTCGAAGGCGGGCGACGCCATCCTGAAGTGGAGCGTCGCGGCACGAGGGCCCGAGGGCCAGGAGCTCGCCGCGAGCGGCGAGGCCGAGCTCCGGTTCCAGAAATGAGGCGCGGCGTTCTCTCCGGTTAGCATTCCCGTGTGCGGAAGGCCGATTACGGGATCGACGCCCCGGGCGTCGTCCGGAACCTCTTCGTCGCGGCGGGCCTCCTGCTCGCCGCCCTCGTCGTCTGTCCGCCGCGCGCCGGCCCGTTCCGGATCGCCGGCGCGGACGTCACGTTCGAGCTCCGCGGGATGTTCGCGGGGTCCGCCGTCGGCTGCCTCCTCGGCGGCGCCCTCATGATCCTCTACGCCGAGTGGGGCAAGTTCCGCCAGCGCGACCGGATGCTCGCGATGGTCGCGTGGTCGGGGGCCGAGATGGTCCTCGACGTCGGGACGGGCCGCGGACTCCTCGCCCTCGGAGCCGCGAAGAGGCTCAGGACGGGAACGGCCGTCGGCATCGACATCTGGAGCCCGCGGGACCTCACGGGCAACACGGCCGACGCCTTCCTCGCGAACGCCGAGGCCGAGGGCGTCGCCGAGCGCGTCGAGGTCCGCAACGCGGACGCCCGGGCGATGCCGTTCCCCGACGGGTCCTTCGACGTCGTCCTCTCGAACCTCTGCCTGCACAACATCCCCGACGCCGGGGGCCGCGCGGACGCGTGCCACGAGATCGCCCGGGTCCTCAGGAGGGGCGGCGTCGCGCTCGTCTCGGATTTCATCCGCACGGGCGATTACGCGCGCTCTTTCGAGGCGGCGGGCCTCGCCGTGACGCGCACCGGGCCTCACGTCCTCGACGTCTTCCCGCCGCTCCGCGTCGTCCGCGCCGAAAAGCCCGTCGCCTGACTCAGACGACGAGCGGCCGCGCGAAGGGCCGCACGAGGAGCCCGAAGACGCTCGGCGCGAGGCGGCCGGAGGCGAGCTTTCTCAGGCGGAGGATCTGCTCGAGCGCGATCCCGCCGAAGAGCGGGATCCGCCAGAGGTCCGGCGGCTCGAAAACGACGAACGCCCCGAGCACGGACGTCACGGCGAACGGACCGAACATGACGAGGAGGAAGATCGCGCCGATCCGGCCCCAGCGGATCCCGTCGAACCCGAAGCGCTCGGCGAGGCGCACCTGGTCGTCCACGGGCAGGAGGCCCGCGAAAGGCTCGAGCATCCTGTAGCGGTCGAGGGCCCGGCGCTCCGCCTCGACGTCCACGTCCCAGATCGCCTTCTCAGGCGCCACGGGCCGTCCCCGCGCACGCTCCGCCGCGCGTCCGAGGTGGCGCCACGCCTCGTAGAGGAGAGTCCCGACGAGCGTGCCGATCGGCCGGCCCTGGAGGACGCAGACGGCGAGGCGCGCCGTGGACTCGGCGAGGAGATAGACGCCGAAGGCGGGAACGGGGAGCGGAAGCGAGTTCTCGCCCCCGATCGACGAGGCCAGGAGGAGGATCAGGGAGACCCAACCGAGGATCCAGAGCGGAAGCGCCGAGGCGAAGGTCAGCCGGCGCGCGGGGACGTTGTATTCGCTCTCGAGGCGCTCCTGCACGTGTCCCGGCAGCGAGCCCGCGAGCGGCGCGACGAGAAGGAGGGTGACGTGCCGGCCCGATCGCCGCGCGACGTCGGCCCGCTCGAGTTCGCGCGCGGCCTCCGTCCCGGCGTCGTAGCTCTCGACGACGCGCATCGCGTGCCGCTCGTCCCAGGGCGCGAGGACGTACCGGACGGCCTCGCCGCCGAGCGGCCGCGCCTCGAGCACCTCGAAGAAGTCTCCCTCCCATCGCAGCGCCGTGCCCGGGTGCTCGGCCGAGGTCGCCGTCGCGGGGCTGCGGCCGCGCCAGCCCTTCGGGGCGTCGCAGTCGAGGAGGAGACGCCCGCCCGTCTCCACGCCGAGTCGGTCGCGAAAGAGCGCGCGCGGCATGCCGGGTCCTCCGCCCCGGGCATGTTAGCGCGGGGTGTATAACTCTCCGGCGATGAAGCTCGTCTCCTTCTTGCCGCCGGAAGGCGAGACGTCGCAGTCGGGCGTCTTCCGGAGACACCCGCGCGTCGGGGCCGTCATCGGCGAGGACCGCATCCTGGATTTCGCGCGCGCACACCCGCGCTTCGCGAACGTCTCGATGCTCGACCTCCTGAGGCGCTCCGCGGAGCTCCTTCCCGAGGCGCGCGCGCTCGTCGGGATGGCGTCCGAGCTGCCCCGGGAGGCGTTCCTGTCCGAGGCGACGGCCACGCTTCTCGCGCCGCTTCCGAGGCCGGTCTCGATCCGCGACGGTTACGCGTTCCGCCAGCACGTCGAGACGGCGCGACGTAACCGCGGCCTCCCGATGATCCCCGAGTTCGACGACTTCCCGGTCTTCTACTTCACGAACGCCCTCGCGGTCGTCGGTCCCGGCGAGCTGCGCGTCGGCGGACGCCGCCTCGAGAAGCTCGACTTCGAGCTCGAGTGCTTCTGCGTGATCGGCCGCCGCGTCACGAGCCCCACGCTCGAGGAGGCCGACGACGCGATCTTCGGCTACGGCGTCATGAACGACTTCTCGGCGCGCGCGCTCCAGATGGAGGAGATGAAGCTCAACCTCGGGCCCGCGAAGGGCAAGGACTTCGCGACGGGCCTCGGGCCGTGGCTCGTCACGAAGGACGAGCTCGAGGGCCGGCTCCGCCCGTCGCCGAAGGGCAACGTCCTCCACGCGGCGATGACGGCCACCGTGAACCACGTCCCGGTCTCCCGCGGCGACGTCTCGCAGATGGACTGGACGTTCGCCGAGATCGTGCGCCGCGCGGCCGACGGCGTCGTGCTCGAGCCGGGCGAGGTCATCGGCTCGGGGACCGTCGGCACCGGATGTTTCCTCGAGCTGAACGGCTCGAAGGTCACGCACGACCAGTGGCTGGGGCCGGGCGACGTCGTGAGCCTCACGATCGACGGGCTCGGGACGCTCACGAACTCGATCGTGGAGGATCCCGGACGATGAGCTTTCCGCCGGACGACCTCGCCTCCCTCTACGCCTTCAACGCGTGGGCGAACGCGCGCGTCGTCGAGGCCCTGAGGACCATTCCGGAGGGCGACTACGAAAGGGACCAGGGCGGCGGCTGGCCGTCTCTCCGGGCGACCCTCGTGCACATCGCGGGGGCGACGGACGCGTGGGCCGAGCGCTTCGCCGGCCGCGACGCGACCCGGCTCGCGACCGTCGCGGACCTTCCGACGCTCGACGACGCCGCACGCGTCCTCCGGGAGGCGGAGGAGAAGCACGCGCGCCTCCTTCCGACGTACGACGCCGCGCGCCTCTCGGGTCCCTTCACGTGGAAGAACCTCAAGGGCGAGCCGAAGACGGCCCCGTTCTGGGTCGTCGTGCGGCACGTCGTGAACCACCAGACGTACCACCGCGGCCAGATCTCCTCCATGCTCCGTCGCCTCGGCCACGCGCCGAAGGCGACGGACATGGTCGTCTGGGGCATCGAGGTCGCGTCCCGCGCCTGACCCTCCCCCCTTAGAATCCCGCGAACATGCCGGCCCTCGAGCAGTCGTTCCTCGACCGCTGGATCCGCCGCGGCCTCATCACGGGGTTCGCCTTCGGGTTCACCCTGCCGTATTTCCGCCTCCTGAACCGCGTCCACGCGACGGGCGACTCGATCCTCGACGGCCTGCCGCGCCGGAACGTCGTCTTCCTGTCCAACCACCAGACGTACTTCATGGAGGCGATCGCGCTCTTCGACCTCGTCTACGTGACGCACGCGCTCCCGCTGGAAGACCCGTTCATGCGCTTCTCGGCCGCGACGGAGACGATGCAGAAGAACCTCGTGACGCAGCTCTTCACGAAGGCGGGGGGCGTCACCTTCCGGCGGAGCTTCCGCGAGGGCGGCCGCGAGGTGAAGCGAGGCGTGGACTTCGAGGGCGTCGCGAAGGTCGAGGAGGCGATCACGACCGGGTGGCTCGTGCACTTCCCCGCCGGGACGACGCAGAAGGGGGCGCCCCTCCGGCCCGGCGTCGCGCAGCTCCTGCACCGGACCCGGGCGGTGGCCGTGCCCGTGCGGGTCGACGGCTTCCGCGAGCTCCTCCTCTACAGGCAGATTCCGGGCAAGGTCCTGAAGAGATGCCACCTGACGCTCCACCCCCCCATGGACCTCGACGCGTTCTACGCGTCGCCCTACGACAAGGAGGGCGGCGCCGAGGTCGTCGCCAGGCTCTCCTCGATCATCGCGGATCCGGCCTGATTCTCAGGTCCCGCTCGCCGGCCGGAACGGGAGGAGGGCGAGGCGGCCGAACCCGAGGCGGCCGGGATCGCGCGCGCCGGGGAGACCGAACGCGGGAGCGCCGTCCCGCCTGCGGCGGTTGAGAGTCCCGAACGCGGCGTCCCAGAGCGTCAGGATGGTCCCGAAGTTGGAGTCCGTGTCGGATCGGTCCGGAGCGTGGTGAATCCGGTGCATCGCGGGCGGCACGAACGTCCGCCAGAGCATCCTCTCGACGCGCACGGGCAGAGAGACGTTCGCGTGCTGGAACTGTGCGCACGCGAGGAGCGTCACTTCGAAGGCGACGAGTCCGGCAGCGGGAAGGCCGAGCGCGGCCACGACGCCCAGCTTCGCGGCGGACGAGAGGACCACCTCGCCCGTGTGGAATCGGGACGCGGAGGACACGTCGAGATCGAGATCCGTGTGGTGCACGGCGTGAAACCGCCAGAGAAAGGGGGTCCGGTGGTAGGCGCGATGCAGCCCGTACGTCACGAGGTCGAGGAGGACGACGGCGACGGCGATCCTCGGAACGAGTCCCGGCAGCCACTGCACGAGCGGCAGCGGCACCGGCCACGCGGCGCGGGCCTCGAGAAGGAAGCAGAGGCCACACAGCGCCGACACGACGATCCCGTTCACGAGACCGAGGCCGAGGTTCGCGACCCATCGGCGCGCCAGCGGCACGGTGGGCGGGTGGTCCGGAGCGAGGACCTCGCCGGCTCTGAGTCCGAGCAGACCGGCGAGAAACGCCGCCGCGCGGAGAACCGACTCTCCCACCGCCGCAGCTTAGCGCGGAGGGCCGGGCGGGGCTGTAGAGTATTCGGGTGACCCTCCTCGCGCTCACGGCCCTGCTCCTCGCGGGCGCGGCGGCCGCCGGCTTCGTGGGCGCCCTGACGGGCCTGGGGGGCGGCGTCGTCCTCGTCCCGCTCCTGACGCTCGCCCTCGGCATCGACATCAAGTACGCGATCGGGACCGCGCTCGTCGCCGTGATCGCGACGTCGAGCGGCGCCGCGGCGGCGTACGTCCGCGAGGGCTTCTCGAACGTGAGGATCGGCCTCTTCTTCGAGATCGCGACGACGCTCGGGGCGCTCCTCGGCGCGTTCCTCGCCGCCCGCACGCCCACGTCCGCGATCGCCGTGATCTTCGGAATCGTCCTGCTCGCCTCGGTCGTGCTCTCGTGGCGGGGGCACCGCGCCGCGGAGGAGAACCGCTCCCCGGACCCGCTCGCGACGCGCCTCCGCCTGAACGGCTCGTACCCGTCCCTCTCCGGCGAGCACGCGTACTTCCCGCGCCGCGTGCCCCTCGCCTGGCTCCTGATGGTCGTCGCGGGCGCCGCGTCAGGCCTCCTCGGAATCGGCTCGGGCGCGTTCAAGGTGCTTTCGATGGACAACGTGCTCGGGCTCCCGTACAAGGTCTCGACGACGACGAGCAACTTCATGATCGGCGTCACGGCCGCGGCGAGCGCGGGCATCTACCTCGGCCGCGGGTACATCGACCCCGGGCTCGCCGCGCCCGTCGTCCTCGGCGTTCTCGCGGGCTCGGCCGCCGGTGCGCGCGTCCTCGCCCGGGCGCGCTCGAACATCCTCCGGCTCGTCTTCACGGCCGTCGTCCTCGTCATGGCTGTCCAGATGATCCTCCACGGGATCAGGGGCGCGGTGTGACGTCCGGCCGCACCGAGCGCCGCCTCGCGCGCGAGGTCGGAGGCATCCTCCGCCTCGGGGTCGTGATCTCGGGTGCCGTGATCGCCCTCGGGCTGATTCCCTACCTGGTGCGGGACGGCGCGCGGCACGCCGACTATCACGAATTCCGCGGCGAGTCGGACGTCTTTCGCTCCGTGTCGGCCCTGCTCGCGTACGCGGCCCGCGCCCACCCCCGCGGGATCATGCAGCTCGGGGTCCTGCTCCTCATCGCGACGCCCGTCGGGCGCGTCGCCCTGTGCCTCGTCGAGTTCTCGCGCGAGCGCGACCGTCTCTACATCGGGGTCGCGCTCGTCGTCCTCCTCACGCTCTCCTGGGGGCTCTTCGGCCCGGGCTGACGGCTCCTACCGCACCGTCAGCGCGAACGCGGGCGGCTCGATCATGTGTTTCTTCACCGAGCACGGGTCGACGGCCCGCGCGATCGCCGCGCGGATATCCCGCATGGCGTGAGACTTGCGTTCAAGCGTGGACGCCTGCTGGGGAGGTAACCCATGCACGACGGAGTCCCGCGGGAACGAACGTCGGCGTCCGGCCGCCGGCCGGGACGCCCCGGCGGATTCGTCATCGGCCGGATCCTCGGGATCGACGTCGAGATCGACTCGAGCTGGCTCTTCATCTTCGTCCTCGTCACCTGGAGCCTCGCCTCGGGCTTCGCGACGGTCCATCGCGACTGGAGCCCGCTTCTCCGCCTCACGACGGCCCTGGCCGCTTCGCTCCTCTTCTTCGCGTCGGTCCTCGCGCACGAGCTGTGTCACTGCCTCGTCGCGCGCGCGCGCGGCCTGCCGGTCCACCGGATCACGCTCTTCCTCTTCGGGGGGGTCTCGAACCTCGAGCGCGAGCCCGCATCGGCGAGCACGGAGTTCTTCATGGCGCTCGTGGGCCCGCTCTCGAGCCTGCTCCTCGGCGTCGTCTTCGGCGCTCTCGGCGTCCTCTGGGTCGGCCCGGGCGTCTTCCGGGCGGCCGAGTCCCCCGCGGTGCTCTCCCGCCTCGGCCCCCTGCCGACGCTCTTCCTGTGGCTCGGGCCGATCAACGTCATCCTGGGAGTCTTCAACCTGATCCCGGGCTTTCCGCTCGACGGGGGCCGCATCCTCCGCTCGATCCTGTGGGCGGCGACGAACGACCTGCAGAAGGCGACGCGATGGGCCGCCGGCGTCGGGCAGCTCATCGGGTGGCTCTTCATCTTCGCCGGGATCTCGATGGTCTTCGGCGCGGCGGTTCCGCTGTTCGGGGCGGGCGTCGTCAACGGCCTCTGGCTCGCGTTCATCGGCTGGTTCCTTCACAACGCGGCGGCCGCGAGCCAGGGGCGAGCCGTCGTCGATCACCTTCTGGAGGACCTGCCGGTCGCGCGCCTCATGCGCCGCGACATGCCGACGGTTCCGTCCGACATGACGCTCGGCACGCTCGTCTACGAGCACGTCATCGGGACGGACGAGCGGTCGTTCGCCGTCCTCGACAACGGCGCCCTCTCGGGATCGGTGTCGATCGACGACGTGCGGAAGATTCCCCGGGCCCGATGGGACGCGACGACGGTCCGCGACGTCATGACCCCCGCCGGGCAGCTCGGCTCGATCAGGCCCGGCGCGCGGGCCGCCGAGGCCTATCGCGAGCTGGCCGAGCGCGGGATGCGCCAGATCCCCGTCGTCGAGGACGGGCATCTCATGGGATTCTTCCGCCTCAGCGACGTGACGCGGTGGCTCGAGCTCCAGCGACGATGATCTCCGCTCCCTCTCGGGCCCGCTCAGATCCACACGAGGGGAAGGAGCCCGAGGGCCGCGAGCGCGACGAGCAGCCCCAGGCTCCGGAGCCCGGTCGCCCGGTCGGCGAACGCGTACGCGTAGATCGCCTTCGCGACGTTGTTGCTCGCCGCGGCGATGACGACCGCCGGAGCCGCGATCCCGAGCGGCGTCGACGCGGCGCCGCTCTGCGCGAGCCCGAGGATGAACGGATCGACGTCCGTGACGCCGAGGATCGCCGCGAGCGCGTAGAGGCCGGCCTTTCCGAGGGTTTCGCGCGCCAGGGTCGTCAGGACGAGGATCAGGACGAAGGCGCCCGCGAAGAGGACGGCCGCCCCGAGCTCGAGCGGGTTCTTCGGAGGGCGGCCGGGCGGCGAAACGGCGGAGGCGCGACGCCCCCGCGAGACGAGCCATCCGCCGAGGCACGCGATCGCGGCGAGCGCGCCGAACGTCGGCGCGAGCGTGGCCGCGAGCGACGGGTTGAAGAGCGCGACGAGGACGACGAGCCGCGCGTACATGACGCCCGAGGCGGCCAGGATGCTGCCGGCGTAGAGGCCCGGCCGCGGCGGCGATTCCTCGCGGGCCCGCCGGGCGAGGACGACCGTCGTCACCGTCGAGGAATAGGCGCCCCCGAGGAGCGCGGACAGCCGGACCCCGCCGCGCCCCGCGAAGACGCGCTGGAGCACGTAGCTCGCGAAGGAGACCCCGCTCACCGCGACGACGACGAGGAACGTCCGGAACGGATTGACGTGGAAGCGCGTCAGCTCGCGGTCCGGAACGATCGGCAGGACGACGACGGCGAGGACGAGAAACTTCGCGACGGTGACGATCTCGCTCGACGCGACGACCTTCGTGAGGCCCTCGAGGCCCCTCTTCAGCTCGAGGAGGAGCACGCTCACGATGCCGAGCGTCGCCGCCAGCCAGTAGCGCTCCTGCTGGACGAGGCCGCCGATCGCGTACGTCGCGAGCGCGGAGACCTCCGTCGTGAGGCCCGCCGCCGGCCCTTCGTCCAGCTTGTGGAAGTAGGAGAGGAGCATGAAGCCGCCGACGACGGCGAGCCCGACCGCCCACGGCACGAGCGTCGCCGGCGAGATCAGCGCGAGCGCGTAGCTCACGAGCCCGATGAGCGGGAACGTCCGGACGCCCCCGAAGCGGTAGACCGCACCCTGCTGCTTCTGCTCCTCGCGCTCGAGGCCGATGAAGAACGCGAGCGCGAGGACCAGCGTGATGTTGAGCGCGTCGGGAGGCACGGCGCGCAGGAGATCCCCGAACGCTCCGGGGCCGGGCCCCGCCGGGGCCAGCCCGTGCCCGGTCGTGGCCGGCGTCATGGCCGCCATTGTAAGGACGGGCCGCCTCGCCCGGTCGTCCTCTTCGGCGAGGCCGTTCTCGATGCCGCGCCCTCCGGGACGACGCCCGGCGGAGCGCCGTTCAACGTCGCGTGCCACCTCGGGCGGCTCGGCCTCCGCGCCCGGCTCCTGACCCGCGTCGGCGCGGACGAGGGCGGCCGGGAGATCCTGCGCGCGATCCGCGCGTGCGGCCTCCCGGGCTCGGGCATTCAGGTCGACCCGCACCGCCGCACGGCCCGCGTGCGCGTCCGGGGCGGCGCCGGCGGGCCGGCGTTCGAGATCCCGCCCCGCCGGGCGTTCGACGCGATCGACCCTCGCGCGGCCGCCGCCGCGTTCTCGCGGGCCCGGCCGGGCCTTCTCTACTTCGGCACGCTCGCGCAGCGGGCCGAGCCGTCCCGCTCCGCTCTCGCGGCTCTCCTCTCCCGCCGGGCCGCGGACACGTTCACCTTCCTCGACGTGAACCTGCGCGCTCCGTGGTGGAACGTCCGGACGCTCGCGCGGTCGCTCGAGGCCGCGACGACGGTGAAGGCGAACGAGGAGGAGCTCGTCGCGATCGCCGCCGCGCTCCGCCTCCGCGGGTCCGGAACGCGCGGGCGCGCCGAGGCGCTGCTCGCGGCGTTTCCCTGCTCGCGGCTCGTCGTGACGCGCGGAGCGTCCGGCGCCGTCCTGTTCACGCGCCGCGGGCGCGCGCTGACGGCGCGGTCCGCGCCGGGGCATCCGCTGCCCGGCCCGGCCCGGGACTCCGTGGGCGCCGGCGACGCGTTCTCGGCGGCTTTCCTCGCCGGACTCCTCCTGGGCTGGCCGGCGGCCACGACGCTCGATCGCGCGAACCGGCTCGGCGCCGCCCTCTGCACGGTCCGAGGAGCGCGGCCGGCCTCGGACGCTTTCTACGGGCCGTTCCGCCGGGCGTGGGGGCTCGCGTGATCGAACGCGACGAGCGCCCGCTCCGGATCCTCATGCTCAGCCTCCACGGCCTCGTCCGCGGGCACGACCTCGAGCTCGGGCGCGACGCGGACACGGGAGGCCAGGTCACGTACGTCGTCGAGCTCGCGCGCGCCCTCGGCCGGAGCCCCGCCGTCGAGCGCGTGGACCTGCTGACGCGTCTCGTCGAGGACCCGCGCGTCTCGCCCGACTACGCGCGGCCCGTGGAGGACCTCGGGCCCCGCGCGCGGATCCTCCGCGTTCCGTTCGGCCCGCGCCGGTACGTCCGCAAGGAGCAGATCTGGGGCTTCCTCGACCACCTCGTGGACCGCTGTCTGGCGCTCCTCGGCGAGTCCGTCGGCCTTCCGCACGTCCTCCACAGCCACTACGCGGACGCCGGATACGTCGGAACGCAGCTCTCGCGCATCCTCGGCATCCCGCTCGTCCACACGGGCCATTCGCTGGGCCGCGTGAAGCGGAGCCGGCTCCTCGACGAGGGCCGGCGCGAGGCGGCGATCGACCGGCAGTTCAACTTCCCGCGGCGGATCGACGCCGAGGAGGAGACGCTCGAGCAGGCTTCCCTCGTCGTCGCGTCGACGCACGAGGAGCTCGAGAGGCAGTGGAGCTCGTACGAGAACTTCCGCGCGCGCCGGGCCGTCGTGATCCCGCCGGGCGTGGACACCTCGCGCTTCTCGCCGCCGTCGCCCGGGTCGCCTCCCGAGGACGCCGAATGGATCGACCGCTTCCTCCGCGACCCGCGCAAGCCCATCATCCTCGCGCTCTGCCGGCCCGCGCCGAAGAAGAACCTCGCGCGCCTCCTCGAGGCCTACGGCACGAACGCCGACCTGCGCGAGCGCGCGAACCTCGTCGTCGTCGCCGGGAACCGCGACGACCTCAGGCTCTCCGAGCCCGGGGAGCGCAAGGTGCACTCCGAGCTCCTCTACCGGGTGGACAAGTACGACCTCTACGGGAAGGTCGCCGTCCCGAAGCGGCACCGGCCCGAGGACGTGCCCGCCCTCTATCGCCTCGCGGCGCGCCGGCGCGGCGTGTTCGTGAACCCCGCACTCAACGAGCCGTTCGGCCTCACGCTCGTCGAGGCGGCCGCGAGCGGGCTTCCCGTCGTCGCGACGAAGGACGGCGGCCCGCGGGACATCGTCGGGAACTGCCGGAACGGACTGCTCTTCGATCCGCTCGACCCCGCGGCGATCGCGGCGTCGCTAAAGGACGCGCTCTCGGACGGCCGGCGGTGGCGGCAGTGGTCGCGGAACGGGATCCGGGGCGTGCGCGACCATTACGGCTGGCCCGCGCACGTGGCGCGCTACACGAAGGCCGTCCGGCGCGTCCTGCACCGCGAGAGGAAGCGCCTCCGCCGGCACGTGACCTCCATGCGCGGCGCGGCGGTTCCCGCCGCCCTGCGCGAGGCCGGGTACGTGCTCGCGACCGACGTGGACGACACGCTCCTCGGCGACCGGGGGGGCCTCCGCGACCTTCTGGCGTGGCTGCGCGAGGAGGCGCCGCGCGTCGCGTTCGGAATCGCGACGGGAAGAACCCTCCCGATGGCGCTCGAGATCCTCGGCGAGTGGGGCGTCCCGCACCCCGATCTTCTCGTGACGTCCGTGGGAACCGAGATCCACTGGGGGCCTTCGCTCAGCCGCGACCTCGCGTGGGCGCGCCACATCCGCCCGCTCTGGAGGCGCGCGAGCCTCGCCCGGGCGCTCGAAGGGCTGCCCGGGCTGACGCCGCAGCCCGCGAGGAAGCAGAGCGAGTTCAAGCTGAGCTACGACATCGACCCCGGCCGCCTCTGGCCGCTCGAGCGCCTGCAGAGCCACCTGCGCGCGCGCGCTCTCCACGCGCGCCTCGTCCGCTCGCAGGACCGCTTCCTCGACGTCCTTCCGGTGCGCGCCTCCAAGGGCCTCGCGATCCGGCACCTCGCGTACCGGCTCGGCCTCCCCCTCGAGCGGTTCCTCGTCGCCGGAGACTCCGGCAACGACGTCGAAATGCTCCTCGGCGACACGCTCGGCGTCGTCGTGGGGAACCACAAGCCCGAGCTGAACGTCCTCGAGGGCCTCGACCGCGTCTACTTCGCGCGGGCCGCGTTCGCCGCCGGGATCCTCGAGGGGATCCGTCACTACGGCTTCGCGTCCCGGGTTCCGGAGGAGGCGCCGGCGTGATCGAAGAGCTGACGGCGTTCGCGGCCGAGCGGCGGGAGCCGCTTCTCCTGCTTCTCGAGCGCTACGCGGCGGACGGCCGGTCGAGCCTCCTCCACACGGACCTGCAGCAGGGCTACGAGGACGTGCGCCGGGCGTACGACAAGCTCGACCTCGACGGAACGCCGCTCGCCGACTTCGCGCGCGTCGCGCAGGAGGCGGAGATCCGCGACCCCTGGTTCCACTTCTCGCTGCGCGAGGCGCTCGGGCACTGGCGCTACGTTCGCGTCCACCGCGAGAGGCTCGTGCCCGAGGAGATCCCGGTGGCGGACTTCCTCGCGTTCAAGGAAGCGCTCGTGTCGGAGGGATCGGGCGAGGACGGGATCCTCGAGATCGACTTCGGACCGTTCGGCCGGGAGTTCCCGAAGCTCACGGAGCCGCGCTCCGTGGGGCAGGGCCTCTCGTTCCTCAACCGGCAGCTCGCGAGCCGGATGTTCAACGATCCGCAGGTGGGCGGCGAGAGGCTCCACGAGTTCCTCGGGCTCCACACGATCGACGGACAGGCGATGCTCCTCCAGCGCCGCTTCCCGACGACCGCGGCGCTGCGCGCGGCGCTGCGCCGGGCGATCCGGACCGTCGAGGCGCTGCCCGAGGACACGCCCTGGGCCGGCTTCGAGGACGTGCTCGTGCGGATGGGCTTCGCGCCGGGCTGGGGCGCGACGGCCGCCCGCGCCGCCGAGACGATGGGCCTCCTCGCCGACCTGTGCGAGGCGCCTTCTCCGGGCGCCCTCGAGGCGTTCCTCGCCCGGGTCCCGATGATTTCCCGCGTGCTCGTCGTCTCGCCCCACGGCTTCTTCGGACAGGACGGCGTCCTCGGCCTCCCCGACACGGGCGGCCAGGTCGTCTACATCCTCGACCAGGTCCGTGCTCTCGAGAAGGAGATGCGCGAGCGGCTCTCGAGCCAGGGCGTCTCCGTCGAGCCCCGCATCCTGATCGCGACGCGCCTGATCCCGGACGCCGGAGGGACGACCTGCGGGCAGCGGCTGGAGCGCGTCGCGGGATGCCGGTCGACGCACATTCTGCGCATCCCGTTCCGCAAGGAAAGCGGCGAGGTCCTTCCGCGATGGATCTCGCGGTTCCAACTCTGGCCCTATCTCGCGCGGTTCGCGCGCGAGCTCGAGCACGAGGCTCCGTCGGAGCTCGGCGGGCGGCCGGATCTCGTGATCGGCAACTACTCCGACGGCGGGCTCGTCGCGACGCTCCTCTCGAAGCGGCTCGGCGTGACCCAGTGCCACGTGGCCCACGCCCTCGAGAAGACGAAGTACTTCTTCTCGGCGATGCACTGGAGAGAGCTCGAACCCGAGTACCACTTCTCCTGCCAGTACACGGCGGACCTCATCACGATGAACGCCGCGGACTTCATCATCACGAGCACGTTCCAGGAGATCGCGGGCACCGAGGAGGCGGTCGGGCAGTACGAGAGCTACCAGTCCTTCACGATGCCCGGGCTCTTCCGCGTCCTGAACGGAATCGACGTGTTCGATCCGAAGTTCAACATCGTGTCGCCGGGGGCGGATGCGGACGTCTACTTCCCGTACTCGGACTCCGCGCGGCGCCTCACGAGCCTCGCGCCCCGGATCGAGGCGCTCGTCCTCGGAGAGGAGCCGCTCCCCTCGGCCCGCGGACGGCTCGTGGAGAAGGACAAGCCGATCATCTTCTCGATGGCGCGGCTCGACCGCGTCAAGAACGTCACCGGCCTCGTGGAGTGGTACGCGCGCTCCGAGCCCCTGCGCCGCATCGCGAATCTCCTCGTGGTCGGCGGGAGCATCGACGCGGGCACGTCCACGGATCACGAGGAGCGCGCGCAGATCGAGCGGATGCACGCCCTCATCGACGAGTACGGCCTCGGCGACTGCGTCCGGTGGCTCGGGATGCGGCTCGAGCGGAATCTCGTCGGCGAGCTCTACCGCTGGATCGCGGACCGGCACGGCCTCTTCGTCCAGCCCGCGCTCTTCGAGGCGTTCGGGCTCACGGTCGTCGAGGCGATGGCGTCCGGCCTGCCCACGTTCGCGACGCGGCACGGCGGGCCTTCCGAGATCATCCAGAACGGCCGCTCCGGGTTTCACATCGACCCGAACGCCGGCGACCAGGCGGCCGCCCAGATCGCGGACTTCCTCGACCGCTGCGCGCGGGACCCCGCTCGATGGGAGCGGATCTCGCGCGAGGCCCTCGCGCGCGTGGCCGCCCGATACACGTGGACGAGCTACGCCGAGCGCGTCATGACGCTCTCGCGGATCTACGGGTTCTGGAGGTACGTGACGGGCCTCGAGCGCGAGGAGACGAAGCGCTATCTCCAGGTGCTCTATCGCCTGCAGTTCCTTCCGCTGGCGTCCGCCGTTCCGCAGGCGTGACACCCTGGCCGACACGGCTCGCCGGCCCCCGCCCCTTCCTGAAGGTCCCCGCCGTCCCGGTCCGCGCGCGGCGGCCGGGTCTTGTCCCGGCTCTCAGCGCCGCTTTCCCGGATCGGGGACGTTCGCGGGAGGGCGCTTGCGCCGCTTGGCCGAACCGGCCCGGCTCGAGATCCGTTGGACCCTGTCGACGAGGCTTCCCGGCCGGACCGAAAGGCCCGAGCGCGTGAGGTCGCCCATCTCGACGTCCATACGGACGTCGAGGCCGACCGACTTCGAAAGGCCGATCTTCTGGCTCGCGTAGACGCTCCGGTGCCCCACGGTCAGGAATGCCGTCCCCGCGGCGAGCGCGGCGTAGATGCCGACCTCGTGGGGCAGGAGCTCCATGCCCATCACGGCGGCCGCGATCGGCGTGTTCGCGGCGCCCGCGAGGACGCCGATGAAGCCGAACGCCGCGAAGAGCCCGGTCGGGAGGTGGAGGAGCCTCGCGAGGGCCGCACCGCTCGTGGCCCCGATGAAGAAGAGGGGCGTCACGATCCCGCCGCTCCCCCCCGACTCCAGCGTGACCGCCGTCGCGACGATCTTCCAGAGGAAGGCCAGGATCGCGATCGAGCCGGTGGCGGCGAGGGCGCTCTCGATCGTCGGCACGCCGAGCCCCGCGTAGGCGTCGCCCGCGAGAGCGTAGAACGCCGCGAGGAACACGCCGCCCCCGGCGGCGACGAGGTACGGGTGGCGCTCGAAACGGCGCAGAAGGCGCTCGACCCCTCGCATCGCCTCGATCAGGAGGAGCGCGACGAGGCCGAAGACGGCGCCGAACACGACCGACAGGGCGACCAGCTCCGACCGGCCGAGCCCGCCGAGCCCCTCGTGGAGGGCGGGCACCGGCGCCTGGACGCCGCAGACGAGGCACGAGATGATTCCGGCGAGGAGGCAGGGGAAGAGGACCACGTACTCGATGCGCCCGAGGTAGAGAACCTCGATCCCGAAGAGGGCGCCCGAGATCGGGGTTCCGAACACGGCGGCGAAGCCGGCGCCGATTCCGCAGATCACGAGGCGGCGGCGCTCCTCGTCGTCGAGGCGGAGGACGTCCGCGAAGAAGCTCGTGATCGCCGCGCCGATCTGCGCGCAGGGACCTTCCTTCCCCACCGACCCGCCGAACGCGAGCGTGACGACCGTCGCGAGGAGCTTGACGGGCGCCACCCTCCAGGGGATCCGGCCCGACTCGCGGTGAACCGCCGCGATGACGGCCTCCGTGCCGTGACCCCGGGCGGTCGGCGCGAACGTCCGGATCATGTAGACGCAGACCGGCAACGCGAGCGGAAGCAGCCAGACGGGATGGACACCCCCGGGCGTCACGCGCCTCACCCACGCCCCGGAGGCAGAGAGCGACCACAGGAACGCGCGCGTGCCGAACCCGACGCACAGGCCCGCCACGGCGCCGAGGACCGACCACTTGAGCGTGGCGATCAGGAGGGCGGTGTGCTCCGTGTACCAGTGCGTCTCGTCGGCGAGCGTCGGCGGAGGCTGCCCCTCCGGCTCCTCCACGTCAGCGGGCCGTGACGACGAAGTGCGCTCGCCGGTTCTGCGCCCAGGACGCCTCGTCGTGCCCCGTCGCGAAGGGGCGCTCCTTGCCGTACGAGATCGTCCGGAGACGCGAGCCGTCGACGCCCAGGTTCACGAGGTACTCCCGCGCCGCCGATGCCCGGCGCTCTCCGAGCGCCATGTTGTACGCCGCGGTCCCGCGCTCGTCGCAATGACCCTCGATCGTGGCGCGGACCGTCGCGTGCTTCCGGAGCCACGCCGCGTCGCCGGCGAGCGTGTCCCGCTGGGCCGGCTCGAGCGCGTACTTGTCGAACTCGAAGAAGGCGTCCTTCAGGTAGCCACGGCGGTTGATCTCGTCGACGGAGGTCGGGAGGGCCTCCTCGGCGACGGGGGTCGGAGCCGGCGTGGGCGCCGGAGTCGGCTCGAGACGGACGATCGTCGGCGTCGGGGTCGGCGGCGGCGCCTCGACCTGGGCGGCGGGCTTCGTGGAGCAGGACGTGGCGAGGCAGGCGGCGGCGGCGAGCGCGCCAGCCGCGACCGGGCGAAAGCGCAAGTACATTTCGGACTCCTTTCCGACGCGGAGTCTCCGCTCTTTTTAGTTTGAGGTCAAATGATAGCCGTGCGATCATGCCGCCGTGGGCGCGGCGCGCAGACCGGCGGAGCCTCTCGGAAAGGTGCTCGACTTCATGCGCCTCATCTGGGCCCTCGACCACGGCCTTCAGTCCCGCTCCAAGCGGATGCAGGCCGACCTCGGGCTCACGGGCCCCCAGAGGGTCGCCCTGCGCGTCCTCGGGCGGCGCCCCCGGATCTCCGCCGGCGCCCTCGCGGACATCCTCCGCCTGCACCCGAGCACGCTGACCGGCATCCTCCACCGCCTCGAGAGGCAGGGCCTCGTCCGGAGGACCACGGACCCCGCGGACAGGCGCCGGACCCGCCTCGAGCTCACGGCCCGCGGCCGCGAGCTCGACGTTTCCACCCCCGGGACCGTCGAGGCCGTCGTCGCGCGCGTCCTCTCGGGGTTCCCCGAGTCCCGCCTGCGCCCCGCGGCCGACGTTCTCGCGGCCGTCGCGGCCGCTCTCCTCGGCGAGCCCGCACCCGCGGGCGTGCGCCGAAGGCGACGGTGAGAGGGGCCGGCCTCCTCCATCGGCGGCATTGACCGCGAATCGCGCGAGAACCATGATCGTCACGTGGCGATGGAGTCGCGTCTCAAGCTCTCCGATGCCGCCTGCGAGGACGTCGCGGTGCGGTTCAAGGCGCTCTCGGAGCCCATGCGCCTGAAGATCCTGAGGCGCCTGTTCCGGAGCGAGGCGTCCGTCGGCGAGATCCTCGACGACGTCGGCGGGACGCAGGCGAACGTGAGCAAGCACCTCGCCGTCCTCCACGGCGCGGCGCTCGTCGCGCGCCGCAAGGACGGCACGAGGACGCTCTATTCCATCGCCGACCCGACGCTCCTGAAGATCTGCTCGATCGTGTGCGACGGAGTCGAGCGCGAGGCCCGCGAGAAGGCGGAGGCGATCCTCGGGCGCCGCGGCCGGTAGCCGGCGGGACCTGCCGGGCCCTGATGCACCCTGAGGATGGACGGACGGCGGACGGACGGCGATCCTCGCCCACGATGGACGTCGTTCGCCTCGTCGACGCGACCTCGTCCGCCCCGCGGGGGCCCGTCGCGACGTCCTCCCCCGCCGAGGAGGCCGCGTTCCTCGCGCGCCTGAGGGCCGGCGTCGTCGGAGCCGGAGCGGCGATCGAGGGACCTCTCGGCGTGAGGCCGCTCCGGTATTTCGACTTCATCGCCTCCGGCCGCTTCCACCGGGACGTCGAGGACGAGCTCAACGAGCGCGTCCTCCCCTTCATGGCGAACACCCACACGGAGAGCAGCTTCACGGGCCGCCGCACGACGGACCTGTACGAGGGCGCGCTCCGGAAGATCGGCGCCTACGTCGGTGCCACGAAGGACGACGCCGTGATCCCCGTCGGCTCGGGGTCCACAGGCGCGATCAACCGTCTCATCCACGTCCTCGGCCTCAGGCTCCCCGACCAGCTCGACGCGCGCTTCTCTCTCGCCTCCCGCATCCCGAAGGAGGGCCGCCCGGTCGTCTTCCGGTCGCTCATGGAGCACCACTCGAACGACATCGCCTGGCGCGAGACGATCGGCGACTCGGTCTACGTCGAGTTCGACCGCGACGGACGGATCAGCCTCGAGGACCTCGACCGGAAGCTCTCCGCGCACGCCTCGCGTCCGTGGAAGATCGGGACGTTCAGCGCGGCCTCGAACGTGACGGGAATCCTGAACGACGTCCACGGCCTCGCGCGCGTCCTCCACCGCCACGGAGCGCTCGCCTTCTTCGACTACGCGGCCGCCGGGCCGTACGTGGACGTCGACATGCACCCCGCGGGCGACCCCGAGAGCGCGCTCGACGCGGTCTTCTTCTCCGTCCACAAGTTCCTCGGGGGGCCGCGGACGCCGGGGCTCCTCGTCGCGCGCCGCCGCCTCTTCACGAACCGCGTGCCCGCCGAGCCCGGCGGCGGAACCGTCCTCTACACGTCGCCCTGGGACCACCGATACCTCGGCGCGATCGAGTCGCGCGAGACGGGCGGGACGCCGCCGATCGTCCAGACGATCCAGGCGGGCCTCGCCTTCGACCTGAAGGCCGCCGTCGGCGAGGAGAGGACGGCGCGCGTCGAGAGCGAGTACCTGTCGCGCGCGATCGCCGCCTGGCGCTCCCGCGACGACCTCGCGATCCTCGGGAACCTCGAGACGAGGCGGCTCGGCGTCCTCTCCGTGATCTTCCGCGAGGTTCACTACAACCTCGCGGCCCGTCTCCTGAACGACGCCTTCGGAATCCAGGTCCGTTCGGGATGCATGTGCGCGGGGCCGTACGGGCACCTCCTCCTCGCGATCGACGAGGAGCGCTCGAAGGCGATCCGCCACCGCCTCGACGAAGGGCACCTCGGCGAGAAGCCGGGCTGGGTGCGCATCTCGCTCTCCCCGACCGTGAGCGAGGACGAGTTCCAGGCCCTCCTGGAGGGCGTGGACGCGATCGCGCGCCGCGGGTCCGAGCTCGCGAAGGACTACGTTCTCCACGACGACACCGGCGAATGGGTGCGGCGCGCGCCCGCCCCCGCCGCGAAGGACGCGACATGACCGACCTCGAGAAGATGCACCCCGCCACCCGGATCATCCACGCGGGCCAGCGCCCCGACCCCGCGACCGGCGCCGTCTCGACGCCCATCTACCAGACCTCGACGTTCGCGTTCCGGAACGCCGACGAGGGCGCCGCCCGCTTCCAGGGCCGCGACCCGGGCTACAAGTACACGCGCCTGGGCAACCCCACGGTCGCCGCGCTCGAGGAGTGCCTCGCGACGCTCGAGGGCGGCTGCGGCGCCCTCGGAGCCGCGACCGGCATGGCCGCGGTCAACACGGTCTACCTCGCGTTCCTCGAGGCCGGCGCGCACGTGGTCGGGACCGACTCCGTCTACGGGCCCTCGCGCCTCGTCCTCGAGAACGAGTACCGCCGGTTCGGCGTCGCGTCGACGTGGGTCGACTCCTCGAACCCGGCGAACGTCGCGGCCGCGCTGCGGCCTTCGACGAAGATGGTCTACGTCGAAACCCCCGCGAATCCGACGATGAAGCTCACGGATCTCGTGGCCTGCGCCGACATCGCCCATGCGGCGGGCGCGCTTCTCGTCGTGGACAACACGTTCGCGTCGCCCGTCCTCCAGCAGCCGCTCGCGCTCGGCGCGGACGTCGTCGTCCACAGCCTCACGAAACACCTGAACGGGCACACGGACGTCGTGGGGGGCGCCATCGTCGCCGCGGCGCCCGCCCTCGTGGACCGCCTCCGGAAGGTCCACGGCGCCTTCGGCGGGACGATGGACCCGCACCAGGCCTGGCTCGTTCTGCGCGGTATCCGGACGCTCGGCCTCCGGATGGAGCGCGCGCAGGCGAACGCGCTCGAGCTCGCGCGTTTCCTCGAATCGCATCCCGGAGTCGCCTGGGTGCTCCACCCGGGCCTCCCGAGCCACCCGCAGCACGCGCTCGCGAAGGCGCAGATGGCGGGGCCGGGCGCCGTGTTCTCCTTCGGCGTCAAGGGCGGGCTTCCGGCCGGCAAGGCGCTCATCGACTCCGTGAGGCTCGCGACGCTCGCCGTCAGCCTCGGCGGCGTCGAGACCCTGATCGAGCACCCCGCCTCGATGACGCACACCGGGATGCCGAAGAAAGAGCGCGAGGCCGCCGGCATCACGGACGACCTCGTGCGGATCTCCGTGGGCTGCGAGGACGCCTGCGACCTCGTCGCCGACCTGGGTCAGGCGCTCGAGAAGGCCGCGCGGGCCGTCCCGGCCGAGGCCGCGGCGGTCCGGGACTGAGAGGCCCCGGGGGTGGCGTGCGAAGACTCGCGGGACGGCCTCACAGCCTCCGGACGCTCTCGACCGGGCTCGAGCGGGTCACCATGAGCTCGAGGTCCTCCTTGAGGCTCTGGAGATCCTCTTCGTGCTCGACCTCCTGCTCGAGGATCGTGAGGGCGAGGTTGTAGGTGACCATGTCCTTGTCCTTCGTCACCTTCATGAGCTGGTTGTAGGTCGCGATGGCGCACTGCTCGCCGGCGATGTTCTGGTCGAGGATCACCGAGACGTAGGGGTCCGCCGGCGCGTCGTAGGCGCACGGGCTCACGGTGAACCATTTCCTCGGGTCGATGACCGGCGTGCCGCCGAGCTGGAGGATGCGGCCCGTGAGGAGCGTCGCGTGATTCAGCTCCTCCGTCGCGTGGAGCGTCAGCTCCGCGGCGATCGCGTCCTTCATCGGCCCCTTCACCAGCTTCGCGCCGAGCCAGTACTGGTAATACGCGAGCCACTCGCTCGCGTAGGCCGCGTCGAGGAGCCGGAGCAGCTCCCCGACGTCCATTCCGATGATCTGTCGTCCCTGGCTTCCCATGTTTCCTCCTCGGGTGTGCGTGTCGCGCCGCCGAAGCCGGACGGCCCCGCGGCCCGCGAGAACACGAGTATCCATCCCGCGGCCGCCCCGGGGCCCGCCGCTGATGCACCTGCATCAGCCCGGCGCCGGCGCCGCGGTTCAGAGGGACCGGAGCTTCGCGACCACGGCCTCGACGTCGTAGTCGGGCGTGGAGGCGCCGGCGGAGACGCCGACCTTGCGGACCCCCGCGAGCTTCGCGGGTTCCAGCTCGGCCGCCGTTCCGACGAGGAGCGTAGGCTTCTTTTCCGCCGCGATGTGCGCGAGCTCCTTCGTGTTCTTGCTGTTCCTCCCGCCGATCACGACGATCGCGTCGATCGTCGGGTCGTCGCAGAGGACGCGGAGCGCGTCCTGGTTCTCCTTCGTCGCGTAGCAGATCGTGTCCGCGATCCTCACGTCGGGGACGCGGCGCCGGATCTCCGCGACGTGCTCGGCGAAGGTCTCGGCGTTGATCGTCGTCTGGAAGATGACCTTCACGAACAGGACCGCCGACCAGTCGAACGCCTTCACGTCCTCGAGCCGGTAGAAGACGCGGTAGCGCGCCGGGTCGAGGTCCTTCGTGTAGCCGACGACCTCGCGGTGGTCCGCCTGGCCGAGGATCGCGAGGAAGGCGCCGTCCGCGAGGGAGCGCGCGATCTCCTTGTGGATGTCCGTCACGAACTTGCACGTCGTGTCGATCGCCGAAAGGCCGAGGGACGCGGCCCTGGCGCGCACGGAGGGCGCGACGCCGTGAGCCGAAAAGACGATGCGCCCGTCGTGCGTCTGCGCTTCCTCGAGGGCGTGCACCGTCGGGAACCCGAGGCCCGCCATCTCCGCCTCGACGCTTTCGTTGTGGACGACCTGGCCGAGGATCGCGCCCTTCTCGCCGCGCCGCGCGGCGAGGCGGACGAGCTTGTCCGCGACGCGCACGCCGGCGCAGAACCCGTACTTCTCGGCGAGGACGACCTCCATCAGCCCTCGATCATAGCCGCCCGAGACGACCGCTCACGCGAACGAGACGAGCTCGATCTCGGGCGGGAGCATCCGCACGAGCCGGTCGCGCTTGATGAGCTCGAAGCCCTTGCCCCCCCGCGAGACGACCGTGTGCCTTCGTGTCACGGCGTGCTCCGTGCCCTTGCCGTTGACGAGCGTGAGCGTCGCGCGCTTCTCGTCCTCGCCGAAGACGGCGGCGCCGACGAGCCTGTCGTCCGGCGCGAGCTTGAAGCCGAGGACGCCCTTGCCCGGTCCGGCCAGCTCGGGGACCTCGGACGCCGGGAAGAGGATCGCGCGGCCCTTCTCGGACGCGAGGGCGACGACGTCCTTCTCCTCGCAGACGAAGACGCGCGCGACCTCGTCGCCCTTCGCGGGGCGAGCGAACCGGCGGCCGGCGCGTGTCGTCGGCTCGCGCAGGGCGTCCGCCGAGAACCGGAACACGAGGCCGCGCCGCGTGACCGCGAGGAGCGTCAGGTTCTTCGGGCGCGAAACGCGCGGGTCGAGGGAGAGGGCCCCGACGACGCGCTCGCCGTCCCCGAACCGGAAGAGCTTCTGGACGGGCTCGCCGTAGCCCGTGGACGGAGGCACGTCGTTCAGCCTGAGGACGTACGCCGCGCCACGGTTCGAGAAAAGGACGCCGAGCTCCTTCGTCGAGCCCTGCATCACGGCGAGGACCTCGTCTCCCTCCCGCAGGCGGGTGGCCTTCGGGTCCTTGAGCTGGCCCACGCGCTTCAGCCATCCGTCTGCCGACACGACGGCGAACGTGTCCTCGTGCTGGATGAAAGCCTCGGCGTCGTACGTGGGCTCGTCGACGCTCGCCTGGACCTTGGTCCTCCGCCTCTCGCCGGCGAGGGTCTCGCGGACTTCCGTGAGCTCGCCCCTCACCTCGTTCCAGACCTTCTTCGGCGACTTCAGGATCGCCTCGATCGCGGCGGCCTCGACCCTCTTCTCTTTGAGCTCGGCCCGGATCGCGTCGATCTCGAGCCGCGCGAGCTTGTAGAGCTTCGTCTCGAGGATCGCCTCGACCTGCTCCGCGTCGAGGCCGAACCGCTTCACGAGCTTCGCGGCGGCGTCGCCCTTGCCGTCGGACCTGCGGATGATCCGGATCGCCTCGTCGAGAGCGTCGTAGATGACGACGAACCCCTCGAGGAGGTGGATCCGGCGCTTCAGCTCCTCGAGGTCGAAGACGAAACGGCGCCGGACCGTCTCGAACCGGAAGTCGAGGAAGTGGCGGAGCATCGTCTTGAGCGAGAGCCGCGCCGGCTCGCCGACGTCCGGGTTCGACGTCGGGACGAGGCACGTGAGGTTGACGGGCACCGTCGTCTCGAGCGGCGTGTGCTTGTACAGGTAGGTCATGACCAGCGCGGCGTCGGTCTCGCGCTTGATCTCGAGGACGATCCTCACGTCGTCCGTGGACTCGTCGCGCACGTCGACGAGGACGGGCAGCCGCCGCTCGACGATCACGTCCGCGATCTTCGCGACGAGGGCCGCCTTCTCCTGCGCGTAGGGGATCGACGTGATCACGATCGTCTGCGCGCCGCGCGCGCCCTCCTCGACCTCCCACTCGGCCCGCAGCTTCAGGGTTCCCTGGCCGCCCTCGTAGAGCGCGCGCAGCTCGCGCTTTCCGCCGAGAAGGAGGCCGCCCGTCGGAAAGTCCGGGCCTTTGACGAACTTCAGCGGGTCGGAATCCGCGTCTTCCACGGCCGCGATCGCGGCGTCGAGGATTTCCACGGGGTTGTGCGGCGGGATGGACGTCGCCATGCCGACGGCGATCCCCGTCGCGCCGTTCACGAGGAGGTTCGGGAAGCGCGCCGGGAGGACGACGGGCTCGAAGTGGACGCCGTCGAAGTTCGGCTTCCAGTCGACGGTCTTCTTGCGGATCTCCGAGAGGAGCTCGAGCGCGAGCGGCCGGAGGCGCGCCTCCGTGTACCGGTACGCGGCCGCCGCGTCGCCGTCCAGCGAGCCGAAGTTGCCGTGGCCGTCCACGAGCGGGGCCCGCAGCGAGAACGCCTGCGCCATGCGGACCATCGCGTCGTAGATCGCGACGTCGCCGTGCGGGTGGTACTTGCCGATCACGTCGCCGACGACGGTCGCGGACTTCTTGAACTTCGCGTCGGGCGTCAGGTGGAGGTTCTGGAACATCGCGAAGAGGATCCGTCGCTGGACCGGCTTGAGGCCGTCCCGGACGTCGGGCAGCGCCCGGGACGTGATGACCGAGAGCGCGTAGTTCAGGTACCGCCGCCGCGCCTCCTCGGGAAGCGGGATCTCCGCGTCGAACGGCAGGGGCGGCTGGCCGGCGGGGGCGGGTTTCTTGCGTGTCATGGGTGCTCCGGGCGCGCGCGGCGCGCCTCGGAAGCAACCTAGCGACAAGGAGGTGCCCCGTCAAATCGCGGGGAGGGCCGGGCGGCTTGACAGCCGCGGGCCGCACAAGTCAGGCTGCGCCCCGACCTTGGACGGCATCGGGACGGACCTCCTCGCGCGCATCGTCGCGGGCGACCGCGAGGCCTTCGGCGCGTTCTACGACCTCCACGCACCGGTCCTTTTCGGCTTCTGCGTCCGTATCCTGAAGGACGCGAGGGACGCGGAAGACGTGCTGCAGGAGACCTTCGTCCAGGCCTGGCGCGACGCGCGCCGTTTCGACCCGACCCGGGCGTCGGCGCGGAGCTGGCTGTTCACGATCGCGCGCAGCCGGGCCCTCGACCGCTGGCGGAGCCGCCGGTCGATCGAGAAGAGGATCTCCGCGGCCGACGCGACCGACCTCGAGCGCGTCGCCGGCACGACCGACGCCGCGGCCGCCGCGGGCGTCCGGGACTTCGTCGCCCGCGCGCTCGCGCAGCTCGGCGAGAACGAGCAGGCCGTCCTCCGGCTCGCCTACTTCGACGGCCTGACCCAGGAGGAGATCGCCGCGCGCCTCGCCGAGCCCCTCGGGACCGTCAAGAGCCGGACGCGCTCGGGACTCTCGAAGCTTCGGACGATCGCAGCCGCCGCGCAGAAGGAGGCCGGCCGTGGCTGAGGAGCGCGCCCGCGACGCCTTCGCCGCCGAGGAGCTCGCCTTCTGGGCCGAGTCCCTCGAGGCCGAGCTCGACGCGGCCGATACGGGCGCCTCGATTCCGCCGCCCGCGGGCGTGAGGGAACGCGTTCTCTGGGAGACGGGCGCCGCGTCCGTCGACGCCTCGGGCGCGATCGCGGCCGCGGGAGGGGACCGGGGCCTCGCCACGATGTTCTGGGCGCTCGGCGTCGCCGCTTCGTTCATGCTCGCGGCCACGTTCGGGGCTCTGTGGTACGCGACGCGCGCGGACCTCGCCGCGACCCGCGAGAACGTCGCCCGCCTCGAGGAGATGGTCAGGGACCGCGAACGGCGGATGGCCGTCGCCTCGCAGGAGGCCGCCTGGCTCAAGGACCCGCGCGTTCAGATCGCTCTCCTCAAGGGGCTGGAAGGTAACCCCGCGGCGCGCGCCCGGCTCCTCTGGAACCCCGGGACGAAGCAGGGAATCCTCTGGGTGAGCGGCCTCCCGCCTCTGCCGCTCGAGAAGTCCTTCGAGCTCTGGGCCTTCGTCGGCGACCAGCCCGTCCCCGCCGGCACGTTCGACGCGCACCCCGACGCCGCGGCCGTCATCCCGATCGGCAGGCAGGACACGCTGGGCGAGGCGCCCGTGAAGTTCGCCGTCTCGATCGAGCCGAAAGGCGGCGTCCCGAAGCCCACGGGCGAGATCGTTCTCGTCGGGGAGAGGTTCTAGGCCGGGCACCGGGCGGCCGCTGTAAACGCGGGTCGCCGTTCCCGCGTCTCATGCAGGTCGGCGGACGGAATGTCCGCCGGGAGGACAGGCATCATGCTCACGAATCCACCGCGCAGAAAACTCCTCGGCGGCGCCGCCCTTTTCGCCGCCTTCGCCCTCGCCGCTGGCACCGCACTCGCCCAGCCCGGTCCCGGTCCCGGACCCGGACCCGGTGCCGGTCCCGGCCGCGGACGCGTCGCCCGGGCGGTCCGCGAGGCCATGTCGATCCTCGACCTGACCGACGCGCAGAAAGCGAAGGTCAAGGCGATCTTCGCGGCGCAGCGGACGGAGAACGCCGCGTTCCGCGCCCAGGTCCAGGCGGACCGCGCGGCCCTGAAAGCCGCCGCCGCCGCCGTCGATCCCGATCCCGCGACCGTCGGCGCCGCGTTCCTGAAGGTGCGGGCGAACGGCAAGGCCGTCGCCGAGAAGATGAAGGCCGTGCGGGCCCAGATCGAGGCCGTCCTGACGCCCGAGCAGAAAGCGAAGCTCGCCGGCTGGACCGCGGCGCGCCGCCAGATGCGCGGCATGGGCGGCCAGAGGTGGGGCATGGGCGGCCACGGCGGGCCTCCACAGAACTGACCGGACGATCCCGGATCCCGAGAGATGAGAAAGAGAAGAAGATCTTCTTAGAAGGGTGAGGGCGGCTGGGGCGGCACCCGTCGCCCCGGCAGCGCGTAGTGGCGCGGTCCCTACTCACCCTTCGAAGAAATCTTCCTCTTCTTCTGTCCGCCTTTCTCCGCCTTTCTCCTCCGTTCCCTCGTCCTCAGGCGACCGGCGAGACGAAGTCGAACTTCCGGACGTCCACGAGACCCCGGTCCGTGAGCTTGAGCTCCGGGATCACGGGGAGCGCGAGGAACGCGAGCGTCATGAACGGGTGGTCCATCGTCCCGCCGAGCGCGGCCGCGGCCGCGTTCGCCCGGCGCTCGGCGGCGTCGACGTCGGCCATCGGGGAGTTCGACATGAGGCCTCCGACGGGCAGGGCGACCTCGGCGAGGGCCTGCGCCCCGTCCGCGACGACGATCCCTCCGCCGATCGCGGCGACCCGGCGGACGGCCGTTTCCATCGACGCGTCGTCGGCGCCGACGACGACGACGTTGTGGGAGTCGTGCGCGACGGAGGACGCGATGGCGCCCCGCTTGAGGCCGAACCCGCGCGCGAACGCGACGCCCACGTTGCCGGTCCCGCGGTGACGCTCGACGACGGCGAGCTTGAGGAGGTCGCGCGAGAGGTCCGGCACGGCCACGCCCGCCTCGACCCTCGCGCGCTCCGTGGAGGCGCCCGTCGCGAGCGAGCCGGCGCGCGCCTCGATGACGCGGACGCGCGCCGCGGTTCCCGCCGCGATCGCGAGGCGCGTCCGGTCGAATCCTTCGACGCGGAAGCCGGGCCCCTCCTCCATCCGGACCGCCGGGACGTCCGCGAGAAGCCTCCCGCCCTTCGCGACGCGGGTCCCGCCGAGGACGACGAGATCGGGCCGAAAGTCGTCGAGATTCTCGAAGGTCAGCAGGTCGGCGCGGAAGCCCGGCGCGACCGCGCCGCGGTCGAGGAAACCGTAGTGCCGCGCGCAGGACCACGAGGCGAGGCGCAGGGCGAGGACGGGGTCGAGGCCGCGCGCGATCGCGCGCCTCACGTGGTGGTCGAGGTGGCCGTGGACCAGGAGGTCCCACGGGTGCCGGTCGTCCGTCGCGAACGCGAAGCGCTCGGAGTTCGCCGCCGTCACGAGGGGAAGGAGGTCGTCGAGGTTCTTCGCGGCCGTCCCCTCGCGGATCCAGATGTCCATCCCGAGGCGCACCTTCTCGTGCGCTTCCGACCGCGAAAGGCATTCGTGGTCGGATCGAATCCCGGCGCCGACGTAGGCGTTGAGGTCGAGTCCGGTGAGGAGCGGCGCGTGGCCGTCGACGGGGACGCGGCGCCTCCGGGCGTCCTCGACCTTGGCGACGACGGCCGGGTCGCCGAAGAGGAAGCCCGGGACGTTCATGAGCTCGGCGAGGCCGAGCACCTTCGGGAGCCGGTAGAGCGGCGCGAGGTCCGACGCGGAGAGGGACGCGCCGGCCGTCTCGAGGTGTGTCGAGGGGACGCACGACGGGAGCATGACGAAGACGTCCACCGGGAGCGGCGCCGCCGCGGCCGCGAAGTCGCGGATGCCGGGCACCCCGCGCACGTTCGCGATCTCGTGCGGGTCCGTGACGACCGCCGCGGTCCCGTGTGTTGCCGCGAGCGCGCCGAAGGTGCCGGGCGTCGTCATGGTGGACTCGATGTGGAGATGCGCGTCCCAGAGCGCGGGAGCCACGTAGGCGCCCGCGAGGTCGATCGTGTCCTCGCCGCGCTCCGTCCGGTAGTCGCCGAGCCCCAGGACCCGGTCGCCCTTGACGCCGACCGTGCCCGCGTGGACCTCGCCCGTGAGGACGTTCACGACGCGGGCGTTCCGGAGCACGAGGTCGGCCGGGGCGGCGCCGCGGGCCGCCGCGACGAACTCTCCGAGAGACGGGGAACCCTTCGCCGCGTCCATCCGCCGGTGAGCGTACGCCAGACCGCCTCGCGCCGCGATAGACTCGCGCGGATCGGAGGTTCGGTTGAGCTCGTCCTTTCCGATCCGCGATCCGCAGTCGGGGGCGTACAGCAGGGCCTTCTTCGACGAGATCGTCGACCGCGAGGTCGAGCGGTCGCGCCGGCACGGCTCGGTCCTGTCCGTCCTCTCGATCGTCCTCGCGAACTGGGCCGAGTTCTCGTCTTCTGTGCCGGCGGCCGCCCTCGACGGCGCCGTCCACACCCTCGCAAACACGCTCCTCGCGAACATGCGCCTCACGGACTACCTCTTCCGCTGGGAGGAGGACGAGTTTCTCGCTCTCCTCGTCGAGGCGAACCTCGACGGGTGCAAGCTGAAGGTCGCGCGTCTCGCCGAGACGTTCCGACCGTGGCGCGCGGGCAAGGGGCCGATTCCGCAGCGCGTCAAGGTGCGCGTCGGCGCGGGCGTGCTCGGCCCGGGGCTCGCGTTTCCGGCGGTCCTCCAGATGTCGCGCCAGGCGGCCCGCGACACGTCCGGAGAGATGCCGGTCCTCAGGGTTTGAGGTCGATTTCCAGCTCCGCCGCGAGCGTGTAGAGGAGCCGCACGGGGAGGCCGACGACGTTCGAGGGGCTGCCTTCGACGCGCGTCACGAACAGTCCGCCTTTCCCCTGGATCGCGTACGAACCGGCCCGGTCGTCGGGCTCGCCGCTCGCGACGTACGCCTCGATCTCGGCCGCCGTCATCGGCGCGAAGACGACGCGGGTGACGTCGCGGCCGGACGCGATCCGGCCGCCGTGCGAGAGGGCGACCCCCGTGACGACCTCGTGGCTCCGCCCCGAGAGAAGGGCGAGGGTCCGCCGCGCGTCGGCGCGGTCGCCCGGCTTTCCGAGAGCCCGTCCGTCCAGGACGACGAGCGTGTCCGCGGCGACGACGAGGGCTGAAGGCGCGCCCGGGGCGACGGCCGCGGCCTTCTTGCGCGCGAGCCGCTCGGTCGCATCGAACGGCGACTCGCCGTCGTGCACCGATTCGTCGACGTCCGCGGCACGCGTCTCGAACGAGAGGCCGAGCGCGGCGAGGATCTCGCGGCGACGGGGCGACGACGAGGCGAGGACGATGGCGGGTCGTGTCACGAAGGGAGATTAGCCGACCCTCGCCCGGGCCGCCCGGCACATAATCGCGCGATGGCGGCCAGGTCGAGGTCCGAGGAACGGCGTCGCGTGATCGCGCCGTCGCGCTCCGCCGCGGCGCGCCTCGCGGCCGCCGAGGCGGCCCTCGAGCGGGGAACCGCGCTCGAGAACCTCGTGATGGAAACCTCGCGCGCGTTCGTCCGCGCGCCGAACTCCGAGATCGACGCGGAGATCGGGAGGGCCGTCGCGGCCTTCGGCCGCTTCCTCGAGGCGGACGCGGCGACGCTCTGGCTCTCCACGGAGGACGGGACACGCCTCGCCCCCGGTCCCCGCTGGCGGGTCGACGGGCTCGGCACGCCCGATCCGGAGCCGATCGCCTTCGAGGACTTCAAGTGGTCGATCGAGCGGATGCGCCGGCACGAGGTCATCCACGCGCCGCGCGTCGCCGACCTGCCTCCGGAGGCCGCCGCCGAGCGGGCGGGCGCCGAGGCCTTCGGCATCAAGTCGCTCCTCTTCGTGCCGATCCGCGCCGCGCAGGAGTTTCTCGGCGTCCTGAGCTTCGCGGCGATGCGCCGCGAAGCGGACTGGTCCGTCGAGACCGTGCGCGCCCTGCCCCTCCTCGCGCAGGTCCTCGCGAGCGCCCTCGAGCGCAAGAGGGCCGCGGCCCTCCAGGAGACGCGCGCCCGCATCGCCGAGGCCGCCGAGCAGGCGCGGGACCTCGAGGAGTTCTACGCGGCGGTCCACGCTCTCATGGGCAACCTCATCGACGCGCGGAACTTCTACATCGCGCTCTACGACGACGACGAGAAGCTCCTGAGCTTCCCCTACTTCGTCGACGAGTATGACCCGACCCCGGCGCCGAAGCCTCTCGGCCGCGGCCTGACGGAGTACGTGATCCGCACGGGCCGGCCTCTCCTCGCGTCGCCGGAGCTCTTCGACGACCTCGTGCGACGCGGGGAGGTCGAGCAGATCGGCGCCCCCTCGCTGGACTGGATCGGGGTGCCCCTGAAGTCGGGAACCCGCATCTTCGGCGCGCTCGTCGTGCAGAGCTACAGCCGGGCGATCCGCTTCGGCGAGCGCGAGACGGGGCTCCTGACGGACGTCTCGCAGCACATCGCCGCCGCGCTCGCGCGCAAACACGCGGACGTCTCGGTGCGCCGCTCCCTCTCCCTGTTCGAGGCGACGCTCGAATCGACCGCGGACGGGATCCTCGTCGTGGACCTCGCGGGACGCGTCGTCTCGCACAACCGGCGATTCGCCGAGCTGTGGGGGATCCCGCCCGACGTCCTCGAGACGCGGGACGACCAGCGCCTCCTCGGGCACGTCCTGTCTCAGCTCGAGGAACCGGCCGAGTTCATGCGCAAGGTCGAGGACCTCTACGGCCGCCCCGAGGCCGAGAGCTTCGACATCCTCCGTTTCCGGGACGGTCGGATCTTCGAGCGCTACTCGCTGCCGCAGCGCCTCGACGGAGACCCTGTCGGGCGGGTCTGGAGCTTTCGGGACGCGACCGCTCGCGTGCGGGCCGAGGACGCGCTGCGGACCTCCGAGAGACGCTACCGGCACCTCTACGAGAGGAACCCCGCCGGGTTCTTCCGCTCGACGCTGGACGGACGGATCCTCGAGTGCAACGAGAGCTTCGCGCGCATGTACGGGTACCCGTCGCCGGAAGAGGTTCTCGACACGCCTGCGCACGACCTCTATCCGGCCGCGGCCGACCGCGCGCTCTGGATCGAGCGCCTTCTCCGGGAGCGAGCGCTCGTGAACGAGGAATGCCGGGGCCGCCGGCAGGACGGCACCCTGATCTGGACGCTGGAGAGCTCCGCCGTCGTCGAGGAGCCCGGCCATCCGCCCATGATCGAAGGCACGTGCGTCGACATCACGGACCGCAAGAGCGCCGAAGAGGAGATCGAGCACCTCGCTTACCACGACGCCCTGACGGGCCTTCCGAACCGGAAGTGCCTCCAGGACCACATGGAGCTCGCGCTCGCCCAGGCGCGGCGGGCGGGGTCGCGCCTCGCCGTGCTCTTCCTCGACCTCGACCGGTTCAAGCTCGTGAACGACACGATGGGCCACGGGGTCGGGGACGAGGTGTTGCGCCAGGTCGCGGCGCGGCTGCGCTCCTGCGTGCGCGGCGGCGACACGGTCGCGCGCGTCGGGGGCGACGAGTTCGTCCTCCTCCTCGCGAACCTCGAGAAGGACCACGTCGCCCCGCTCGCGCGCAAGATCCTCGACACGGTCTCGGCGCCTCTCGCGGTCGACCACCACCGTCTCTCGATGACGACGAGCGTCGGCATCAGCCTCTTCCCCGAGGACGGGTCCGACTCGGACGCGCTGCTGCGCAACTCGGACATCGCCCTCTATCGCGCGAAGGAGAGGGGCCGGAACAACTTCCAGCTCTGCACGCCGGCCCTGAACGCGGCGATCCGCGAGCGGCTCGCCCTGGAGTCCGGGCTCCGGCGCGCGGTCGACAACGGAGAGTTCGTCCTGTACTTCCAGCCGGAGGTCGTGCTCCCGTCGCGGACGATCGTCGGGGCCGAGGCGCTCGTACGGTGGCAGCACCCCCAGCGCGGCCTTCTCCAGCCCGACTCGTTCATCCCGCTCGCGGAGGACACGCGCCTCATCGTGCCCATGGGCGAGTGGATCCTCCGCGAGGCGTGCGCGCACGCGGCCCGCTTTCCCTCCGGCGCCGCGGGCGACTGGTTCGTCGCCGTCAACCTCTCGGCGCGGCAGTTCCAGCGCGGAAGCCTCGTGCGCACGGTCGAGGCGGCGCTCGCGTCCTCCGGCCTTTCCGCGAGCCGGCTCGAGCTCGAGATCACCGAGAGCGTCGCGATGGGAGACATCCAGGAGGCGATCGCGACCCTGCGGAGGCTCCGCGAGATGGGCGTCCGCGTCGTCCTCGACGACTTCGGGACGGGCCACTCCTCCCTCGCCTACCTCAAGAGCCTCCCTCTCGACGCCCTCAAGATCGACCGGACGTTCGTCGCCGCCATCCCGGGCAGCGCCGCCGACGCGTCGCTCGTGATGGCGATCCTCGAAATGGCGCGCGGCCTCTCCCTCCGCGTCATCGCCGAGGGCGTCGAAACGGAGGAGCAGCTCGCGTTCCTGATGGCGAACGGCTGCGGCCAGGCGCAGGGCTATCTCTTCGGGCCGCCCGTGCCCGTCGGCCGGCTCCACGGCCGGCGCGGGCACGGGGGGGGCGGACCCGGGTTACCGGACGCGCCGGCGGACGACGGGCCCCTCGATCAGGGGTAGTACCCCGAGATCGTCCGCGCCGAGTAGTGCGAGGGCGTCATCTTGACCTCGATCTTCCGCCATTGGCTGGAGACGGCCTTGTTCTGCGGCACGTACGAGAGCAGGTACTGGCTCCGCAGCTCCTCGTTGATCGCCGAGTAGATCTTCCCGAGGCCCTTCGCGCTCTCGACGTAGTAGACCGTCCCGCCCGTCTCGTGCGCGATGCGGTAGATCTTGTGGCGCACCTCGAGCTGCGCCGAGCCGATCCTCAGCCCGATGAAGTACACGGCGACGCCCGTCTTCTTCGCGTAGTCCAGGGCGGCGTCGAACGTGAAATGCGAGCACGTGTCCTCGCCGTCCGTCAGGATGACGTACGCCTTGCGCCCCTTCGTGCCCTGGTACTGGTAGAGACCGTAGACGAGGGCGTCCCAGAGCGCCGTCGAGCCCTGCGCCCTCAGGCCGGCGAGCGCCTGCTCGAGCTTCTCGCGGTCCGTCGTGAAGTGGGCGACGAGCTGAGGCTCGTTGTCGAACGTCACGAGGAACGTCCGGTCCCTCTTCGTCATGACGTCCTTGAGGAATTCGACGGCCGCCTTCTGCGCCTCGACGATCGACTCCTCCATCGACCCCGACGTGTCGACGCCGATCCCGAGCGAGAGCGGGAGGCTCGTGACGACCTCGAAGCCGTCGACGTCCTGAGGCACGCCGTCCTCGAAGACGTGGAACGCGTCCTTCGTGAGTCCCGTGACGGGGCGGCCCTTCGCGAAGACGGACGTGTAGAGCTCGACCGCCTTGACGTTCTCCTCCGAGAGGTACTTCGGCGCGTTGTAGTAGCGCACGTCCTCGGTCGAGGTCCCGTCGTCGAGAGTCGCGACGACGCGCAGGAAACCGAGATCCGCGCTCTTCGGGACGTCCACCGTCTGCTGGAACGGCTCCTGAAAGAGAGTCGCCGCGCGATGGTCGTTCACGTAGAACTCGACCTTCTCGAGCTTCCTCGTCTCGGGCACGGCGAGGTCCGCGACGACGCGCACGGGGCCGGCGAGCTGGACCCCCTTGTCCGGACTCAGGATGCGGATCCGGAAGGCCTCCCGCCCCTCGTTCAGCACCATCTCGTCCTGCGCGATCGGCCGGCCGTCCTTCGAGTAGCCGATCACCTTCACGACGTGCCGGCGCGGCAGCTCCCCGAGGTCGAGATCCGCGGCGAACGGCGGCCGCATCTTCGTGACGACTCGGGTGTTGTTCAGGTAGAACTCGGCGAAGGCGACGTCGTTCGAGCTCGTCCGCGTCTCGAAGCGGATGAGGCCCGTCGCGATCTCGCGCGCGATCGGAAGGATCGACAGACTCGCCTTCGGCGCGTCCTGGTTCTCGACGAGCGCCGTGACGGCTTTCTTCGCCGCCTCGCGCGCGGCCCGCTCCTCCGCGGTCATCGCGGCCTCCGGCGTGTCCGGCACCTTCAGGTGCTCCTTGATGAGGGCGGCCGCGTTGCGGTTCGAGTCCTGGACCTTCACCCGGAGCTCGTAATCGCCCGGGTAGAGCTCGCGCTCGATCGTGAGCGGCACGAACGGCCCGCTCACGGTCGAGACCGGGAAGTCGAATCGGTACCGGAAGTTGTCGATGAGGCGTCCGTCGTGGACGACCTCGCCCACGAGGTCGATGTCGAAGAAGCTCTCGTCGCCGATCTGCTTCTTCGTGAGGGACTCGCGCTCGAGGAGGACGGCGAGCTCCATCCGCATCCGGCTCCCGACGAGCTCGGGGAACCGGAAGACGCGCTGGACCGGCAGCGTCGCGGCGCCCGACTGGAGGTCGGTCGTCATCTGCAGGATGCGGTCCGCGCCTTCGACGTCCGGCTTGGCGCCGGTCCGGAGGTCGTCGGCCATCCTCATGGCGCCGATCGTCCCGAAGCTGGCCGAGACCGAGTTCACGGCCGCGCTGACGTCGCGGTAGTCCGGGCAGCGCGTGACGTCCACGCGCCAGCCTGTCGACGCGCCCATGCCCCCGGCGATGCTCCCGACGATGAGAGCGGCCTGCCCGTCCATGGGCGTCCAGAGCTTGTAGTCCCCGACGCCGAGCTGCTCGTAGAAGAGCAGCAGCACCTTGGACAGGTGCAGCTCCTCGATGCGTTCGTAATACCAGATCTGGATCGGCCAGTAGACGTCGTCGCAGCTGACCTTGCGGATGCCGTCCGGCGGGCCGTGGAGCAGGAAGATGCGGCCCATGTCCGTGTTGATGTTGCGGAACCGCTCCTTCGCCTCCTGCAGCCTCATCTCGTAGATGTCCTGGAACGGAGTGCGCATCCCGTCCGGAAGCGTCGAACGGCGCTTCCAGAACTGCTCGATGAAGCGTTCGCGCTGGTAGTCCTCGCCGAGCTTCAGGAGCGTGTCGCGCTCGACGTCCGTGATGATCGGCTCGACGTCGGCGAGGAAGTGCCGGTACTTGTCGGGCAGCGCCTGCGTGAGCTTCTTGCGTTCCTTGCTCGTCAGGGGCTTGTTCGAGACGAGGAGCGGACCGGGGGCCTCCGCCTTCGCTCCGGGCGGCGGGAAGAGATGCGGCACCGCGAGAGCGCCGCGCTCGGCGAGACCGCCGTTGTTGTCGCCCTGCCGGCGCGAGATGTCGCGCACGGCCGACGCGACGAGGGCAACGTCCGGACAGGAGCCGGGGTTCTTCTCGAGGTCGGCGAGCACCGGAGGGTGGTCGGACGGCGGGAAGACGACGTCTTCGCCCTCGAGGACGGTCCAGTATCGGTAGGAGCCCGTCGGAGTTTCGGGATAGAAGAGGATGCGGGCGTTCTTGCCGAGCGTCGGATGTTCGAGGTACGTCCAGATCTCGACGGGACGGAACACGTCGGGGCAGCGCACGGTGACGCGCGCGTCGGGCGGCCCCGAGGCGATGAAGACGATCGCCCGGTCGTCGTCGAGCCGGCCGAACAGCCTCAGGGCCTCGGGACTCCGCGCCGCCTGGGCCTCCGGCGCCGGCGGCGCCGTCGCGACCAGGGCGGGCGGCGTCGGGAGGGCGCGGGGAGCGGCGCTGGAGGACGAGGCCGGCGCGGGCGGCGCCTGCCCTCGGGCCGCCGACGGGGCCACGAGTGCGAGCCCGACGAAGGCCGCCGCCGCCTTCATGCGCTGCATTCTGCTGGATTCCACGGGTGGGCGCACCTTCCCGCCGGAGCAAAAGCAAGAGGGGTTCCAGCCTCCGGCGTCCTCTCCGTCGTACGCAAGCCTCCACCGGACGGTTGCGGGCGCCGTCCCTGTCCCTAGAATGCGACCGAGGTTCGATCTGGAAACGCCGGCTCCGCTTTACGCCGACCACCACGCGACGACGCCTCTGGACCCGGCGGTCCTCGAGGCGATGCGCCCCTGGCTCGTCGGGCTGGCCGGCAACCCATCGTCCGCCCACGGCCCCGGCCGGGCCGCGCGCCGCGCGGTCGAGGCCGCCCGGGAGGAGGTCGCGCGGCTTCTCGCCGCCGAGCCGGGCGGCATCGTTTTCACGTCCGGCGGCACCGAAGCCGACAATCTCGCCGTGCGGGGGGGTGCCCGCGCGGCCCGCGCGGCGGACCCCCGCCGGCGGACGGTCGCCTTCACCGCCGCCGAGCACGCCGCCGTCCGGGAAGCGGCGCTGGCCCTCGTCCCCGACGGGTTCGAGGCCGTCGAGCTGCCCGTCGATGAACGCGGCGTCCCGCGCGACGCCCCACCGGCCGGAGAGGCGACCGCGCTCGTCTCGGCGATTCTCGCGAACAACGAGACGGGCGCCGTTTTCGACGGCCTTCCGGCGTTCGCGGCGGCCACCCGGGCCTCGGGCGCTCTCGTCCACACGGACGCGGTGCAGGCCGCCGGGAGGATTCCCCTCGACGTGACGTCCCTGAACGTCGACCTCCTGTCCCTTTCGGCCCACAAGTTCGGCGGTCCGAAGGGCGCCGGCACCCTCTGGGTGCGCCCGGGCGTGACGCTCCTCGCCCTCGCGGCCGGAGGCGGGCAGGAACGCGGCCGCCGAGGCGGGACGGAGAACGTCGCGGCGATCGCGGGGCTCGGCGAGGCGGCCCGCCTCGCACGCCTGCGCCTCGCCGAGGACGGCGAGCGGATCGCCTCCCTCCTTGGCCGGCTCGAGTCCGGCCTCCTCGCGTCGGTCTCCGGGGCGCGGCTGAACGCCGCGGAAGGCGCACGGCTTCCGACGGCGGCGTCGGTCGTCTTCCCGGGCACCGAGGCCGAGACGCTCGTGGCCGCCCTCGACCTCGAGGGGATCTCGGTCTCGGCGGGGTCGGCCTGTCACGCCGGGACGACGGCGCCGAGCCGCGTCCTGCTCGCGCTCGGCCTCAGCCCCGCGGACGCGAAGGCGACTTTGCGCATCTCGCTCGGCCGCACGACGTCGGAGGGCGACGTCGACCGGCTCCTCGAGGCGGTCCCCCGCGTCGTCGCGCGGGCCCGCCGCGCCGGGAGGACCTGACCGCGGAACGCGCGCCCGCCGCGAAACCCGGCTAAAATCGGCCCGGAGACCGCACCTTCACGTGATCATCCAGTGCACCTCGTGCCAGGCGCGCTACCACTACGACGAGTCGCGCTTCGGCGGCGCGCCCGTCAAGCGCATCAAGTGTACGAAGTGCGCGAGCGTCTTCGAGATCCAGAATCCGGCGATGGCCGCCGGAGACCCGCGGCCTTCCGGGCGCGGCTCGATCGGCCCGGACGAGTTCTCGCTGGACGAGACCGCGCTGACCGAGGCGAGCAAGCGCCGGCAGGCCGGTCCGATTCCCGGAGCCCCGGCGCGCTCGACCATCATCGAGAGCGTCCCGGCCGCCCAGACCGCGGCTCCCGCGCCCGGCGCGGCCGCTCCCGGAGCGCCGCCGCGCCCGGGCGCGCCGACGACCGACCGCGTCCCGGTCCCGGCGAACACGCGGACGACGGCGCGCCCCTTGCGCCTCCCCGAGGGCGTGCGCCTCTCCCTCGCGTGCATCTCGGGACCGGATGCGGGCCGCATCTTCGAGATCGACAAGCCGCGCGTCGTGATCGGCCGCGCGAACGCGGACATCGTGGTCTCCGACATCCAGTGCTCGCGCCAGCACGTCGCGCTCGAGGTCCAGGACGAGCACGTCTTCCTCGTGGACCTCGGCTCGACGAACGGGACGTATCTCTACGACCAGCGCGTCGGCCGGACGGAGCTCGAGAACCGCGCCGAGTTCGAGATCGGGACGACGACGCTCATGCTCATCCGGAGCGGCGGCCCGCACGACTCGCCGTCATCCGGGTAGGGCGGCGCGCACGGCGTCGAGCGTCGCCGCGACGCGCCGAGGCGGGTTCGCGAGGCGGCCCCCTCCGCGATGGTACGCGGCCATCGCCCCCGAGAACTTCATCGCGTGCGCCGTCGCGACGACGACGACGAGGTCGTCCCTCCGGATCACGCCCGCGCGCCGGAGCTTCGCGGCGCCGGCGAGCGCGACGGCCGAGTTCGGGCAGATCGCGAGGCCTCGGCGGTTCGCGAGCGCGAAGGCGTCGAGGAGCTCGGCCTCCGTGACGCGCTCGACGACGCCGTCGAAGAAGCCGATCTCGCGCCGGGCCTTCGGGTGCGAGACGGGGGCGCCGATGCGGATCGCGGACGCCGCCGTCTCGCCCGCGGCGCGCGTGATGCGTTCCCTGAAGCCCGCCGCCCACGAGCGGTAGAACGGGTCCGCGGCGTCCGCCTGGATCCCCGCGAGGCGCGGCCGGTGGTCCAGGATCCCGAGGTCGAGCCACTCGCGCAGGCCCTTGCCGATCGCCGAGAGGTTCCCGGCGTTGCCGACGGGCACGACGAACCAGTCCGGCGCCGTCCACCCGAGGTCCTGAATCGCCTCGAAGGCGATCGTCTTCTGGCCTTCGAGGCGCACGGCGTTCTTCGAGTTCATGAGGGTGAGACGCCCTTCGTCCGCGAGCGCCGCGACGATCCGCATGCAGCCGTCGAAGTCGGTGTCGAGGCCGAGCGTCGTCGCGCCGTACGCGAGAGCCTGAGAGAGCTGCTCGTCCGTGATCTTGTCCTCGGGGAGGAGGACGACGGCGCGCATGCCGGGCACCTCGGCGGCGTATGCCGCGAGCGCCGCCGACGTGTCGCCCGTCGACGCGCAGCCCACGAGCGGGAAGCCGCAGGCCCTCGCCCACGTGACGCCCGCCGCCATCCCGCGGTCCTTGAAGGAGAGCGTCGGGTTCTCCCCCTCGTGCTTGACGAACATCCGGGCAAGGCCGAGCTCGTCGCCGAGCGCCCCTCCCGCGTAGAGGCGCGTCGCGCCCTCGGGCTTGCTCACGAGAAGCGGAAGGTCGAGCCCCGGGAGGACGTGCTCGCGGTAGCGCCAGACGCCGCTCCTCTCGCTCGGGAGCGTCCCGGGCGCGAGCGGCGCGGTCCGCCGCGCCTCGAAGAGGTCGCGCCAGGCGGCGCCCGTGCGACCGAAGGCGGCGAGGTCGGGGACGACGTCGAGCAGCTCCCCGCAGGCTGCGCAGGCGGTGTGCGGCTCGGAGAGCGGACACTCCCTCTCGCAGGCGAGGCAGCGGAACCGGGCGGAGATGCGCGGGCCGGGCATCGCCTGATTATGGGAGGATGCGGCGCGCGCCCCGGGTGTCGAGGCGATGGACGGAAGCACGCGCGGCGATCCCGGCCCGGCGCCACGCGGCAGCGCCGGCGCGCGCGATCCGCGCCGCCCCCTCTCCTTCCGCGGCGAGCGCGAGAAGCGCCGGCCCGGCACCCGCGAGACAGACTCCGTCGGCGCCCGCCCGGAGCATCGCGTCGAGGACGGCGCGCGCGCCCGGGACGAGCGGCAGGCGCGCGGGATCCACGAGACGGTCCGCGAGGAGCGCGCGTCCCGCGCGGGCGAGGTCGCCGGCCGCGAGGCCCGCGACGAGGTTCGCGAGGGCGGCGGCGTGCGCGGTGTGGCTCGACATCGGCACGGAGCGCGGCACGACGCCACGCGCGCGGCGCGTCGGGAGCTCGACGGAGAGAGGGTGGACGAGGACCACGCGCAGCCGCGAGGGCGCCCGCAGCCGGACCGGCGAGATCGGCCCGTCCGGACGAGAGGACGGGACGAGGACGAGACCGCCGAGAAGCGAGGCGAACACGTTGTCCCCGTGCCACGCGCCGTCGGCGACATGCTCGCCGAGGAGGGCGGGGAGGAAGAGCGCCTCGCGGCCCTTCACCCCGAGCAGGAGACCCGCGGCGAGCGCACCCGCGGCGGCCGACGCCGCCGACGAGCCCATCCCGCTCGACAGGGGCAGACCCTTCTCGAGCCACAGGTCGATGCCCCGCCGCCTCTCCCCGGCCGCCTCGAGCACGGCCGCGGCCGCGACGGCCGCCGTGTTGCGCCGGGCCGACCGGGGCAGCCGCCCACCGTCGCCCGTCACGCCGACGAGGCGGACGCCCGGCTCGTCCGTCAGCCGCGCCCTCACGACGTCGCCCGGCCCGTCGAGGGCGGCGCCGAGGACGTCGTACCCGACGCCGAAGTTCGCGACGGAAGCCGGGGCGAAGACGGAGACAGAAGAAGAAGAGATCTTCTTAGAAGGTGAAGAGGGGCGTGCGGAGCGCGCCCGCGCCGACGCGGCCTGCTTGGGCACGAGGGGGTGCGGGGGAGGCGAGCTCGGCGCCTCCCGATGCTGTGACGGACGACGCCTCCCCCGCAGCAAGGTCAGACAACCACTCTGTGAAGCGCTTTCACGGCGGCCTCACGGTCTTCACCAGCCACTGCGAAACTGATGTTGCATTCGGAGGACCCTTGCGCGATCGCTTCCACGTTCACCTTCGCTGTCGCGACCGCCGCGAAGACCTTCGCGGCGATGCCGGGCGTCCCGCGCATCCCGCCGCCCACCGCGGCGACGACCGCGATCGGGGTCCGCGCCGTGACGCCGTCGATCGCGCCCGTCAGGCGCTCGAAGCGGAACTCCTGCTCGAGGGCGGCGACCGTCCGTGCGCGATCGCCCTCCGGGATCACGAGCGCGATGTTCTGCTCCGAGGACGCCTGCGAGAACATGACCACCGAGACACCGAGCCTCGCGGTGGCGCCGAAGACGCGCGCCGCGATGCCCGGGATCCCGGTCATCCCCTTTCCGTCCAGGGAGAGGAGGCACATCCCCGGGATCGCGGTGACGGCGCGGACGCCCCGGGCGCCGTCGCCCTTCCAGGCGATCGTCGTGCCGGGCCGCTCCGGCCGGAAGGAATTGCGGATCACGAGCGGGATCCTCTCGGCGATCGCCGGAAGCACCGCCGGGAAGTGGAGGACCTTCGCGCCGAAGTACGTCATCTCCGCGGCCTCCCTGTAGGAGAGCCGGCGGAGGAGCCTCGCGGACGGGACGAGGCGGGGGTCTGCCGAGAGGACGCCGTCCACGTCCGTCCAGATCACGACCTCCCTCGCGCCGAGCGCCGCGCCGAGGAGCGCGGCCGTCGTGTCGGAGCCCGAACGCCCGAGCGTCGTCGTCTCCCCTCCCGCGCTCCGCGCGATGAACCCGGTCACGACCGGCAGGATCCCCCGCGCGAGGAGCGGCAGCAGCCGGCGCCTGAGGCGCGGGTCGCTCCTTTTCCGGTCGCATGCCGCCGCCCCGTGTCGATCGTCCGTCACGAGCATCTCGCGGGCGTCCACGGCGCGCGCCGGGACACCGTCCTTCACGAGCGCCGCGGCGAGGAGCGGGGCCGAGAGGCGCTCGCCGAAGGACGAGACGAGGTCCGTGACGCGGGCCGTGCGCTCGCGCAGGAGAGCCACTCCCTCGAGGGCCGCGGAGAGGTCGCGCAGGGGGCCGCCGTCGAAGCGCACGCCGAGCGCGCGGGCAGCCGTTTCGTGCCGCTCGCGCAGCGCCTCGACGGCGGCGCGGGCCCGCACGATCCGCCCGCGCTCCGCCTCGCGGGCGGCCGCGAGGAGGACGTCCGTCACCCCGCCCATCGCCGAGGCGACCGCCACGACTCGGCCCCTCCGCCGAGCCGCCGCGAGGAGACGCGCGGCGGCGAGGATCCGCTCGGCGTCCCCGAGCGAGGTCCCGCCGAACTTGTGGATCGAGAGGCTTCGCGACATGGGCGCCGATCGTAACGCCCGGGCCCCGCGGTAGCATCCGCCGATGCATCTCGGCATTTCGAGACGGATTCTCACGAGCCGGCTCCCGCCGGGCGGGGCGGCCGCCTGCGCCGCCGCACTCGCCGCCATCCTGGGCGGCTGCGCGACGGCTCCCCCGCCCGCAGCCGAACCCGCCCCCGCTCCAGCGGAGCCCGCCCCCGCTCCTCAGTCCGAAGAACGGTCCTGGATCGTTCCGAAGACGGTCAACGTCCGGGATGCTCCGTCGACGAGCTCCGCGGCGATCGCGAAGGCGACGAAAGGCACCCGTCTGACGTCCTTCGAAGAACAGAACGGGTGGGTCCGCGTGAAGCTGGCCGATACGAGGACCGGCTGGATCCGCAAGGACCTCCTGAGGAAAGACGACGGCTGCCTCCCCGACCGCAAGGAGGTCCTGCTCGAGCCTCCCATGCTCCGGATGAGCGACGCACCGGGACCGAAGGGCAGGGTCGTCGTGGAGGCGGACATCGACGAATCGGGCGCGGTGAGGACGGTCCGCGTCGTCACGAACGAGACGGGATCCGAGGAGCGCGCCGAGGCCGTGAAGGCCGAGGTTCAGACCGTGAAGTTCCAGCCCCCCGTGCGCAAGTGCAAGGTGTCCGGCTTCACGTACGTCTACTCGCGGACGTTCTAGGCGGGCGTCGTTCACCCGCCGGGGCCGCCGGAGCGGGCCCGTGCGGCAGCCGGAATCCGGAGCGTCAGGTCTTCTTGAAGAACCCCGAGAGCGCGTCGAGGACGCCGCCCGCCGTTGGCATCTGGCCGTTCGGCGTGCACCGGTCCACGAGCTGCGGGAGGATCTGCGCGATGACGTGACTCGCCTTCTGCGGGTCGATGCCCGCTTTGGCGGCGAGCGCCTGGACCTGGGAGCTCCCGAGCACGGCCTGGATCTGTTCCGCCGAGATCGGCAGGTTCCTTCCGGTGGACACCCACGAATTCACGACGTCGCCGAGACCCTTCTCGTTGAACATGTCGACGAGGCCGCCGAGCCCTCGAGACGGCCCGCCGCCCGCCAGCATTCCACAGAGCTCGGTCGCGAGGGTCCGGCGCGCGTCCGCGGCGCCGCCGGACGCGGCACCGACCTGCTTTAGGACTTCATCGAGGAGGCCCATCGCAGCCCTCCGCTACTTGACCGTGATGTGGTCCTTGATCTTCGCGAACGTCCCTTCCTTGATTCCCGACACCTTCATGACGTCCTCGATCGTCGCGAACTTCCCGTTCGCCTCGCGGTAGTCGACGATCGCCTTCGCCTTGACGGGCCCGATCTCGGGCAGCCTGTCGAGCTCCTCGGCCGAGGCCGTGTTGATGTTGATCATCTCGCCGGGCGCGAGCTTGGAAGAAGAAGACTCGGAAGAAGATTTCTTAGAGGATGAAGCGGCGGAAGCCGAGCTCTTGCCAGAACCGGTCGAGCTGCCGCCTCCGCTGGTTCCCGCGGCGCCTCCCGCAGCAGCGCCCGCGCCCGCAGCAGCCGCACCACCGCCCGAAGCCGCGGCGCCTCCCTCTTCACCTTTCGAAGAACTCTTCTTCTTCTTCGAACCCTTGTCCGTGGAGGCCGTCTCCTCCTTCGAGGAGGCGACGCCGTCGCTCAGCTTCAGGACCTTCTTGAGCGAGGCGAGCTTCTTGCCCGAGCCGACGCCCTTGACCTTCGAGACGTCGTCCCACGTCTTGTAGGGGCGGTGCGCGACGAGCTCCTTCGCGAGCTTCTCGCCGACGCCCTTGGCGGCCGCGATGTCCTTCTCGTCCGCCGTGTTCAGGTTGACCTTCTCGGTCTTCGCCTTGTCGGACGAGTCGCTCTTCGTGGAGGCCGTCTCGGCGGCGGGAGTCGGCGTTTTCTTAGAAGATGAATGGGCGGAGGGCGCGGCGCAAACGAACGCCGCGGCGATTCCCAGCGCGCCGAGAGCCTTCAAAAGGGTCGTTCTCATTCGCAGAAATCTCCTTCTTTCTCCGGGGTTCTCGCTGCCGCGAGACTCTATCTCGCGCGCCTCCGGCGCGCCAGCGGGCGCCGCGCGCATCCCGTAAACTCCGCCCCCGATGCCGAAGAGGACGGACATCCGGTCGATCCTCGTCCTGGGCTCGGGCCCGATCGTGATCGGCCAGGCCTGCGAGTTCGACTACTCGGGCACGCAGGCGTGCCGCGCCCTCCGGCGCGAGGGCTACCGCGTCGTCCTCGTGAATTCGAACCCGGCGACGATCATGACGGACCCGGAGTTCGCGGACGCGACGTACGTCGAGCCGCTCGACCGGGACACCGTCGCGGCGATCATCGCCCAGGAGAGGCCGGACGCTCTCCTTCCCACCGTCGGCGGGCAGACGGCGCTCAACCTCGCCGTCGCGCTCGACGAGGCCGGCGTCCTCGCGAAGCACCGCGTCGAGACGCTCGGGGCGTCGATCCGCTCCGTGAAGCTCGGCGAGGACCGGCTGCTCTTCAAGCAGGCGATGCAGGAGGTCGGCGTCGACGTCCTGAAGTCCGGCCTCGCGAAGACGCTCGACGAGGCCCGATCGTTCGCCGGGCCGTTCGGGTACCCCGTCGTGATCCGCCCGTCCTTCACGCTCGGCGGGACCGGCGGCGGCATCGCCTTCAACAAGGACGATTTCGAGGCCATCGTGAAGCGCGGTCTCGCGCTCTCCCCCGTCCACGAGATCCTGATCGAGGAATCGGTCCTCGGGTGGAAGGAGTTCGAGCTCGAGGTCATGCGCGACGCCGCGGACACGTTCGTCGTCGTCTGCTCGATCGAGAACCTCGACCCCATGGGCGTCCACACGGGCGACTCGATCACGATCGCCCCGCAGATGACGCTCTCGGACGTCGAGTACCAGGCGATGCGCGACGACGCCCGGAAGGTCATCCGCGCCGTCGGCGTCGCGACGGGCGGCTCGAACATCCAGTTCGCCGTCCACCCGAAGACGGGCCGCCGGATCGTCATCGAGATGAACCCGCGCGTCTCGCGCTCGTCGGCCCTCGCGTCGAAGGCGACGGGCTTTCCGATCGCGAAGATCGCGGCGCTCCTCGCCGTCGGGTACCGTCTCGACGAGATCCCGAACGACATCACGAAGAAGACCCCGGCTTCCTTCGAGCCGACGCTCGACTACGTCGTCACGAAGATCCCGCGCTTCACGTTCGAGAAGTTCCCCGGCGCGGATCCGACGCTCGGCGTCCAGATGAAGTCCGTCGGCGAGGTCATGGCTCTCGGCCGGACGTTCGCCGAGTCGTTCGGCAAGGCCCTGCGCTCGCTCGAGACGGGGCGCACGGGCTGGGTGGAAAAGGCCCCCGCGCCGGCGCCGAAGCCCGACGCGCTCCGGGTCCCGCGCCCGGACCGCATCTTCGCCGTTCTGGCGGCCCTGCGCGACGGGACCTCCGTCGAGGCCGTCTCGGAGATCACGGGAATCGACCGCTGGTTCCTCGACCGCTTCCAGGAGGCTCTCGCCGTCGAGGGGCTCGTGCGGTCCGCAGGCCCCCGCGCGCTTGAGGACGCCGCACTCCTCCGGGAGGCCAAGCGCAGCGGTTTCTCGGACCCCGACCTCGCGATCCTCACGGGCCGGTCCGCCTCCGACGTCGCGGCGGCGCGCGAACGGTTCTCCGTCACGCCCGTCTTCAGCCGGGTCGACACGTGCGCGGCCGAGTTCGAGTCGACGACGCCCTACCTCTATTCCTGCTACGAGACGGAGGACGAGGCCGGCGTGACGTCCAAGGAGAAGGTCGTCGTCCTCGGCTCCGGCCCGAACCGGATCGGCCAGGGCCTCGAGTTCGACTACTGCTGCGTCCACGCGGCCGAGGCGATCACGGCGGCGGGGTACGAGTCCGTCATGGTGAACTGCAACCCCGAGACCGTCTCGACGGACTACGACACCTCCGACCGTCTCTACTTCGAGCCGCTGACGTTCGAGGACGTCGTGGCGGTCGTGGGCCGCGAGAAGCCGAAGGGCGTCCTCGTGCAGTTCGGCGGTCAGACCCCGCTCAAGCTGGCTCGCGCGCTGGAGAGCGCGGGCGTGCCGATCCTCGGGACGCAGCCGGAGGCGATCGATCGCGCCGAGGACCGCGAGCGCTTCGGCGAGCTCCTGCGGGAGGTCAACCTCCAGGCGCCGCCGTGGGGCGTCGCGCGCGACGCCGCGGAAGGCCTGCGTGTCGCGCGGAGGCTCGGATACCCGCTCCTCGTCCGGCCGAGCTACGTGCTCGGCGGGCGCGCGATGCGCATCGCGTACGACGAGGACGCCCTCGGCCACGTGATCGGCGAGGCCCTGGCCGCCTTTCCGGACCGCCCGATCCTCATCGACCGGTTCCTCGAGGACGCCTACGAGCTGGACGTCGACGCGCTCGGAGACGGCGAGCACGTCGTCGTCGCGGGCGTCATGCAGCACATCGAGCAGGCCGGGATCCACTCGGGCGACTCGTATGCCGTCCTTCCGCCGTACCGGCGCGTCCCGCGCGCCGCGCTCGGAGAGATCCGGCAGGCGACCGCGAAGCTCGGCCTCGCGCTGAAGGTCGTCGGCCTCATGAACGTCCAGTACGCGATCCGCGGGGGCGAGCTCTTCGTCCTCGAGGTGAACCCGCGGGCGTCGCGAACCGTCCCGTTCGTCGCGAAGACGACGGGCGTCCCCTTCGCGCGCCTCGCGGCGCGCCTGTGCCTCGGCCAGACCCTTCCCGAGGTCGGCCTCACGGAGGAGCCGCCGGTCCTCGGGTTCTCGATCAAGGCGCCCGTGTTCCCCTTCCGCAAGTTCGAGGGCGTGGACACGATCCTCGGCCCCGAGATGCGCTCGACGGGCGAGGTCATGGGCCGCGACCGCGGCTTCGGCCTCGCGTTCCTCAAGGCCGCCCTCGGCGCCGGCATTCGCCTTCCCGAGAAGGGCTCCGCGTTCCTCTCGGTCCACGACGGCGACAAAGAGGCCCTGCTCCCGCTCGCGCGCGAGCTGCACGGGCTCGGGTTCACGCTCCTCGCGACCCACGGCACCGCGAAGGCTCTCCAGAAGGGCGGCCTCTCCCCGCGGACCGTCCTCAAGGTCAACGAGGGTCGGCCGAACATCGTGGACCTCATGATCAACGGCAGCGTGGACCTCGTCGTGAACACGCCGCTCGGCAAGGAGTCGTTCTACGACGAGGTCGCCATCCGCCGCACGGCCCTCGAGCGCGACATCCCGTGCCTCACGACGCTCTCGGCCGCCTCGGCCGCGCTCGAGGCGATCCGCGCCCGGGCGGCGGGGGCCCTCTCGTACGCGCCCTTGCAGGAGGAGGTACGCGTCTGACCCCGCCGCGCCGGGCGGCCCTCGCCCTCGGCGCGACGCTCCTGCTGACCGCACTCGCCCTGGGGTCGTTCCCGGGCGCCGCCTCGCCCGCGACGCGCGCGGCCGGCCTTTCCCTCGCGGCGCTCGGCCTCCTCCTCGGCGGACTGCGTCCGGCGCTCGCGACGTGCCTCCTCGCGGCCGCGGCCCCGCTCGGCGCGGGCCTCCCGCGTCTTTTCGGCGACCGCTCCGGGGCGCCCGTCCTGCTCGCCGCCGCGCTCGCCGTCCTCGGGGCCGCGCTCTCACGGCGGCTCGCGCGTGGCGAGCCCTCCCGCCTGCCCCCCGTCGTGGTGACGTTCGCGTCGGCGTTCCTCGTCCTCGCCGCGGGCTCCACTCTCCTGTCGATCGCGCGCGGCGAGACGCTCTATCTCCTCCTCCACGGCCGCGCCGATCCGCTCGTCGTGAACGCCCTCGGCATGACCGCGGCATCCCGCACGCGCGACGCCGTCCTCACGTTCCTCGGGCTCGTCCTCCTCCTCCTCGCGCTGGACGTCTTCTCCCGCCTCTCGCTCGACGCCGAGGGACGCGACCGCCTCCTTCTCTTCGCGTGTGCGGGCGGAGCGGTCGCGCTTCTCTTCGCCGCCGTCGAGCGCTTCCGCCCCTTCGACCCGTTGCTGCCGTGGTCGGCCCTCCAGAGGCGCGCCGGCACCTTCACAGACCCGAACGCGCTCGGCGTCGGGATCGGCCTCCTCGTCCCGCTCCTCCTCGCCGGGCTCCCCGCGCGCGGCGCCCCGTCGGACGGCGCGCGCCGGGCCGCGGCGATCGCCGGCCTCCTCGCGGCTCCCGTCGCCCTCGAGTCGTCCGGCTCGCGCACCGGTCTTCTCCTCCTCGCCGCGTCGGCCCTCGCCGCCGGCGTCGGGCTCCTGCGCGCGCGGCGCGCGTCGCCGCTCGCCCTCGCGGCGGCCCTCGCGGTCCTCGCCGGAGGAGGCGTCCTCGCGGCACGCTTCCTGCCCCGGGGCGGAGCGATCGCCTCGGGAGGGCTCGCGAGCCGGCTCGGCGCGGCGGTGTCGGCGCGCTCTTTCGCGGACTTCGCGAACCACCGCGTCACGTTCTGGAGGACGGCGTTCGAGATGACGGCCGACGAGCCCCTCTCCGGCATCGGGCTCGCAGGCTTCCCGTACGAGTTCCCCGCCGCGTACGCGAGGCGGCACGGCCCCATCGGTGTGACCGACGGCGCGACGAACGCGCTCCTCGACGTCTCGGCCGAGTGCGGCCTGCCCGGCCTCCTTCTCGCGCTCCTCGCGGTCGTGCCCCTCCTCGCGCGCGCCTTCGACGAGGCCTTCGCGCGCGGGCCCTCCGACCCGGCGTGCCGCGCCTCCGGCGCCGCCCTCGCCGGCCTGTTCGTCGCCTGCCAGACCGGCTCTCACACGCGCTTCGTCGAGATCGGGCTCCTGACGAGCCTCGCGGCCGCGTTCCTGCTCGTCCCGCGCCGGTCGGCGCGCGACGACCGCCCCGCCGTCCGGGAGGGCTGGCGGCCCGCGCGCACGGCCGGGATCCTCGCCGGCGCGGGTCTCCTCGGCGCGGCGTTCGCGGCCCTCCCTACGGCGCGGCCCGGGGCTCCGTTCCGCACGAGTCTCTGGGCCGGCGTCTATCCCGCCGATCCCGGCGAGTCCCTGCACTGGGCGTCCCGCCGCGCGTATCGCGAGATCAGGCCCGCCGAGACGTCCGTCTCCTTACGGCTCCAGAATGCGCGCCCCGACGGCGCCCCGGTCACGGTCCGCGCGGACGTCCTCGGTCCGCGCGAAAGCTCGGAGTCCATCGTCCTCGAGGGCGGCGAGACGCGGGACGTGCGGATCGACGTGCCGCCCGGCGGCGAGGTCCTCCGGCTGACGACCGCGACGGACTTCGTCCCGCGCGACCTCGAAGGCGGCCGGGACGCGCGCCACCTCGCCGTGCGCGTCGGCGGAGAGGGCCTGTGACCCGGACTCCCGCCGCGCTCCTCGCGAGCCTCGGCTGGGCGGCGCTGGGCTGCGCGGCGCTGCCCGTCGTCCTGCCCGCGCTTCCCTTGTACCGAACGGCGGTCGCGGCCGCTGCGGTCTTCCTGTTCGCGCTCGCGCTCGCGTCCCCGCGACCGGCGTTCGTCGTCGTCCTCGTCGCCGTGACGGCGTCCGGCGCCTCGGCTCTCGCCTTCGGCGCGCACGAGCCGGTCGCGGCCGGCACGCTCCTCCTTTTCGGCTACCTCTCCGGCGCGGCCCTGCGCGAGGTGTACGAGCCGCACGCGCCGCCGTATTCGTCGCCCCTCGTCGGTGCGTGGCGCGCGTTCGCGCTCCTCTCGGCGGCCTCGGGCATCGCGACGTGGGTCGGGTTCCGGACGAGCTATCTCCTCGCGCGGGGCATCCCGCCTCCCCACACGATCAACGTCCTCGGAGAGGACGCGGCGCAGGTCGCGCCGGCGGTTCTCGCCGCTCTTCTCCCGCTCGCGGCGGCCGCGGGCCTGTGCCGGGCGGCCAGCCGGATCGCGCTCGCCGAGGGCGGCCGTGCCTGGCTCGACCGCGCGCTTCTCGCGTCCGGCGCTCTCGCCGGCGGTTTCGCGATCCTCCAGAGGGCGGGGGTGCTTCCGATGCTCCGCTCGCAGCGCTGGGCCGAGTGGCATCGCGCCCAGAGCACGTTCACGGACCCGCCGGCCGCGGGGGTCGCCGTCGCCCTCCTCGCGACGCCGCTCCTCGCGGGCGCCGCGGCGGGGAGCGCGGCCCGGCGGCTCGTCTCGGCCGCCTCGGGGGCCGCGCTCCTCCTCGTTCTCGCCGACTCCGGCTCGCGCGCCGGGCTCGTCGGGACGATCACCGCCGTCCTCGTCTTCGTCCTCTGGGGCCTCACACGGCTCGCCGCGGGCGAAGGGCGCGGGACGCGCCGCAGGGTCGCCGCGACGATCGGCACGCTCGCGATCCTCGGGGCCCTCGCTCTCGCGGCCGCCGTCTCGTGGCCGCGGCCCGGCGGGCGCTCTGCTCTCTTCGCGCGCGTCGAGGCGCTCCTGAGCGCCGAGCCGGCGCCCTTCGAGCAGACCCGGGGCCGCCTCCTTCTCTACGAGGCCGGCTGGTCGATCTTCCGCGACCACCCCGTGACGGGCTTTGGGCTCGCGTCGTTCCGGCTGGCGTTCCCCGACGTCGCCGCCGACGCGCTCGGCCGGCGCGTCAGGACCACCGACCATCCGCCGTCGCTCTATCTCGGCACGCTCGCGGAGTCCGGCATCGCGGGAGGGGCTCTCCTCGCCCTCCTCCTTCTCGGCCTCGCCCGCGGCGCCGGACGGGCGCTCGGGTTCGGGACGGGACCGGGTCCCGGGCCGCTCGGCGACGCCGCGGCGGCCGCGTCCGTGATCGGCCTCCTCGTCGTCTTCCTCTTCGGCTCGCACCTCGTCTACCCGGAGGTCGCGGCCATCCTCGCGGTCCTCATCGGCCGCCTGCCGCTCCGCGAGGACGGCCGCACGGCGCGCCTCCTCACGGCGCTCGTCCCCGTCGTCCTCGCGGGCGCGCTCGTCTGCACGCTCGGCGGCGTGGCGGCGCGGGGCGTCGAAACGCGGGGCGCGGACGCGGCGTTCCGCCGGTCGGCCGACGCCGGGGTCTGGGGCCTCGAGTCCGAGCCGGACGGCCGGCCGTTCCGCTGGACGTCGGCCGCGGCCGTCTGGCGGATGGCCGGCGTCCCCGCCCCGGGCGCCGCGACGGCCGTCCTCCCGGTCCGCAACGCACGTCCGGACGGGCGCCCCGTGACCCTCGACGTCACGGTGGACGACGCGCACCGCGGCCGCGTTCTCCTGCCCGCGGGCGGGTGGCGGCGGCTCGAGGTGCCCGTCGCGCCGCCGCCCGGCGCCGCGGTGGTCCTCGGCATCGCCGTCTCGGACACGTTCCGGCCGCACGCGCAAGGCGATTCGCGCGCGCTCGGCATCGAGACGGGCCCGTCCCCGTTCCTCCGGCGGGCCCCGTGAGTCTTCTCCGCATCCATCCCTACGACCCCCGGAGGAAGAGCCGCTCGATCGAGATCGGTCCGCGCGCCGGCATCGCCTTCGCCGCCTTCGTCCTCCTCGCGGGGGGCGCGAGCGCGCTCGGCCTCTTCGCCGCCCCGCGGATCGTCTTCGACCTCGTCCACGCGGCCGAGCGGCGGGCCGTCGGCGAGACGGCGCGCCGCGGCGCCGAGGCCTTCGCGTCCGTCGGCCGGCGCGCCCTCGCGCTCGGCGCGCGCGTCGCCGCGGACGAGCTCTTCCTCGCGCGGGTCGCGGCCGTGATCGAGGTCCCGCCGCCGGCCGGCGTTCCGGCCGAGGCGCCCGAGAAGGTCCCGGCGACGGCGTCGGAGCTCGAGTCCGAGACCTCGGAGATCGCCCGCCGCCTGCGCGTCCTCGAGCTCTTCCGGCGGTCGCTTGCCGCCCTCCCCGCGCCCGAGCCGGGCGGGTTCCGCCCGGCGGCGGTTCCGTCGCGCTCGCCGGTCGAGCCTTCCACGGCCGTGCCGATCTCCGTCTACGGAGAGCACGAGTCGCCCATCACGCGCGAGCCCGAGTTCGAGACCGGCCTGACGCTCGCGTCGCCGGCCGGCAGCCCGGTGACGGCGACGGCCGAGGGCACGGTCCTTTCGGCAGGTCCCGTCTCGCGGCGGGCGGACGCGGCCTGGCGGCGCCTCGGCGTCGTCGTCGTCCTCGCGCACGACGCGCGCACGAGGACGGTGTACGGCAACCTCTCGGGCGTCATGGTCCGCAGAGGCCAGCGCGTCGGTCGCGGCCAGGCCCTGGCGCGCGTCGGCACGAGCGGCTTCGCGCCGACGCCGCGCGTCCACTACGAGGTCCAGCGCCTCGTGAACGGGCGCTGGGTCGCGCGGGACCCGCGCCTCTTCATCCTCGACGAGGACTGGATCGGCGCTCGCGAGCTCCGCAAGGCCCCCGCGCCGCCCGAGGCTGCCGACCTTCCGCCCGAGCGCCGCTGAGCGCTACTTCGCGGCGCGCGCTTTCAGGCGAGAGATCGCGTCGCGGGCGTCCTCCTGGACCTTCTTGTTCGGGTCGTCGAGGAGCGGCTGGATCTTCGGGACGAGTGACGCGTCGCCGATCTCCGCGAGCGTCCGGCAGGAGTCGCGCTTGATGTTCTCGTCCTTGTTCGCGAGGAGCGGGAGGATCTCCGGGATCGTGGACTTCGAGTCGAGGCCGCGGAGGGCCTTGAGGCCGTCGATGACGGCGTCCTTGTTCGGCGACTTCAGGAGCGGCGTGATGTCCGCGAGGATCTTCTTGTCGACGGGCGCGTGGATCGCGCCGAGGACCCGCGCCGCCTTGCGCACGACCTTCTCGCGCGGGTCCTTGAGCTTCGAGACGACCGCCGCCTGGGCGGTCTTCGACTCCGGGTATCCCTTTTCGAGGTCCTGAAGGGCACCCGTGACCTTGCTCTCGTCTGGCGAATTGAGAAGGGCGATCAGCTCCTCCTCGGTCTTCTTGGAGGCGAGGGCGGGAAGCGAGAGAAAGACTGCTGCGAAAAGAAGAGGGGCGGCGATCGCTCGCGAGGGACGACTGAACATGTTGCTTCTCCTCATGACCATTCTAAGGAATCCGAACTCTAGTTCTCCTTCAGCAGCGCGAGGACCCGCTCCGCCTCCGCCTCGTCGTTTCCGACGTGGGGCGAGAACCGCACGAACCCCTCGCGCGCCGAGATCACGATGCTCTCGTCCGCGGCGCGCTTCTGGTAGTAGCGCGCGGCCTTGCCTTCGGGCGGCCGCGCCGCGAGGATCCCGGAGCGCGGCGGCCCGCCGAAGAGGACGGGCGTGAAGTCCAGCCGGGGAAGGCCGTCGACGAGGACGGCGAGCGTCCGCGCGATCCGCTCCTCGACCTCCGGCAGACCGATCTCGAGGAGGAGGCCGAGCGACGCCGCGAGGGCGTAGAGGCCCGGCGTCGGAAGCGCGCCCGGCTCGAAGCGCGCGCCGTCGGCACGGAAGCGCAGCTCCTGCGGGACCCGGTAGTCGCTCGGGGACGCCCGCTCGAGGTTCGTCCAGCCCGCAGGCGGCGTCAGGCGCTCGCGCAGGGACGGCGCCGTGAAGAGGATTCCGGCTCCCTCGGGCCCGAGCATCCACTTGTGGCCGTCGGCCGCGAGAAAGTCGATGCCCCACCCCGCGACGTCCACCCTCTGCGCGCCCACGGCCTGGATTCCGTCCAGGCCGAACACGATGCCGCGCGAGCGGCAAAAGGCGGCGAGGTCCTCGGCGGGCGCGCGAAAGCCCGTGTGGAACGCGACGAGCGAGACCGACACGAGTCGCGTCGTCCCGTCGCAGAGCGCGGCGACGTCCTCCACCGTGAACTGCCCGTCGCGCGTCGGGACCCTCCTGACCGCCACGCCCCGCCCCGCGAGCGCGACCCACGGGGCGAGATTCGCGGGGAACTCGGAGGCCGTCGTGACGACGGAGTCGCCCGCGGCGAACGGGAAGCCCGACGCGACGATCCCGAGGCCGAACGACGTGTTCGGAACGATCGAGATCGAAGAAGCGCCTCCGACGGCGTCCGACGCGCCGACGAGCCGCGCCGCGAGCTCCCGCACCTCGTCGGCCTTCCGCGCCCAGTCCTTCCAGTCCAGCGCGCCGCGGAGGGAGAGGTTGTCCGCGTACGCCCGGATCGCGTCCGCCGCCCTCGCCGGAAGCGGGCACACGGCCGCGTGGTTGAACTGGATGGAAGACTTCTTGTGGGGGAATTCCGAGAGAAAATCCACGAGTCAGCCTTTGCGCCCTCGACCGAGCGGTGTCAAGGGCGCGCCCCGCGCGCCGCTCCGCGGTCGGAGACCCTTGACGCCGCTCGGTCGAGTGCACGTTGTTCATCTATCGGCGGCTGCATCAGCAGCCGCCGCATAGCAGAGAGATCTCCGGCGGAGGAGGCGCGCGTCGACATCAATAAGCGCGTTGGGCTCGTACGAACGCGTCGAAGTTCCTCTTGCACTCCTCCATCGAGTCCCCGCCCGTCTTCTCGAGGAGGGCGTCCGCGAGGACGAACGCGAGCATCGCCTCGCCGATGACGCCGCACGCCGGCACGGCCGTGACGTCCGAGCGCTCGTACTGCGCCCGATGGGGCTGCTTCGTGTCGATGTCGACGGACGGCAGGCCTTCGCGCAGGGTCGAGATGGGCTTCTGGTAGATCGTCGCGAGCACGTCCTCGCCGTTCGTGATCCCGCCCTCGAGCCCGCCGGCGCGGTTCGAGGTCCGGAAGAAGCCGCGCGCCTCCGACCACGCGATCGGATCGTGCGCCCGGGACCCGGGCAGACCCGCGTTCGCGACGCCCTCTCCGAGCGCGACGCCCTTCACCGACGGGATCGACATGAGCGCGCGGGCGATCCGTCCGTCGAGCTTCTCGTCCCACGAGACGTGCGCGCCGAGCCCGGCCGGCACGCCGCGCGCGCCGACGAGGATCGTCCCGCCCAGGGTGTCGCCCGCCTTCGCGGCCGCGTCGACGGCCGCTGTCATCGCCGCCTCGACGCTCCCGTCGACGCACCGGAACGGAGAGGCCTCGTCCACACGCTCGAGGTCGTCGAACCCCCGCGGGCCGTCGGGGACCGCGACGGGGCCGAGCGAGAGGACGCCGCTCCGGACGCGCACGCCGAACGCCGCGAGCAGCAGCCGGCACAGGGCGCCCGCGGCCACGCGCGCCGCCGACTCGCGGGCGCTCGCGCGCTCGAGGACGTCGCGGAGGTCCCGGCGGCCGTACTTGAGCCCGCCGGCGAGGTCCGCGTGCCCCGGCCTCGGGGCCGAAAGACGCCTCCGGGCCGCCGCCTCGGGGTCCACGTCGAGGGGCCCCATGACCCTCTCCCAGACGCCGAAGTCGCGATTCTCGATCGCGAAGGCGACGGGGCCGCCGAGCGTCTCGCCGCCCCGGAGCCCGCCGGTGAACCGCGCCTCGTCCCTCTCGATCCTCATCCGGGCCCCCCGGCCGTAGCCGTGCTGGCGGCGGGCGAGGTCAGCGTTCACGGCCGACGCGTCGATCCTCAGGCCCGCGGGCAGGCCGGCGAGAACGCCCGTGAGGAGGGGGCCATGGGACTCCCCGGCGGTCACGAGCGCGAGGCGCGGCATGGGAACGAGTGTAGCCGGTGGGGAGGGCCGTCCGGTGTAGACTTACCGTCCGAGGGTCCATCCCGAGACTCAGGCTCCGAACCGGTCCAGGGCTCGGGCCCTCGACGACATCTGTCAGGATTGGGGATCCCGCATGAGGATTGCAGCCGTGCCCGCCGAAGATCCGCTGGAACTGATCGCCGAATCGAAGCTCCCGGCCTACGGGATGGATCGGAACGATCGGATCGTCTACTGGAACGACGGCGCCGAGAGGATCCTCGGGTGGAAGCCCGAAGAGGTGCTCGGCAAGGCGTGCTTCGACGTCCTCGCCGGGCGAGACGTCTTCGGGAATGTCTACTGCGCGCACGATTGCGGCGTCGTCAAGACGGCCGCCGAGGGAGAGGATCCCCGTCCGTTCCTGCTCGACGTGCGGAAGAAGGGGACCGGGACCGTCAAGATCGTCGTGCGGACGATCGCCCTGCCCGAGACCGGTCCGCGGTTCTCGTGTCTCATGCACTTCATCGAGGTCGAGGGCGAGTCGGCCGAGCCGATCGTCCAGTCGCTCCGGGAAGCCGTCAGCGAGGGTCCGGAGCCGGCCGCCCCGCGGCCCGGGCCGTCGGCCGCGCCCGAGCCGTCCATCTCGGTCTCCCCTCTCACGGCGCGCGAGCGCGAGATCGTTCTCCTCCTCTCGAACGGCTACGCGGCCCTCAACATCGCCGCAAAGCTGAATCTCTCGCACGCGACCGTCCGGAACCACATCCAGAACGTCCTTCGCAAGCTCGACGTCCACAGCCAGGTGGAGGCCGTCGCGCTGTCCTTCCGCCGCGGCTGGATCTGAAGGCGCGGACGGCGATCCCGTGACGCGCACGGTCTCCCGCGCGGCCGCGATCCGGATGCTCCGGGACAGCTTCCTCGCGAAGACGGACCAGGAGCATTCCATGTGCGACGTCGCGTCGCGGGAGAAGATCTTCTGCGGCGGCTTCCGGGCCTGGTCCGACCAGGAGCTGCGCAAGCGCTTCGCGACCCTGGAGGCGCGCCGCCCGGGGCTGCCCCGCGTCGCCTTCGAGGAGCTCGCGAACAAGTGGCAGCTCGGACGGCAGATCGTGCACGGTTCGCCGCTCGCCTGCGACGCGCAGACGAAGGAGCACGCGACCTGCCGCGGCTGGGACGCCTTCTCGAACGCCGACCTCGAGCGCTTCTGCGCGGAGGTCCTCGGCGAGCTCCTCGCCGTCACCGAGACGGGGGCCCCCGAGGCCTGACGGCCCCCGGACTCAGATCCGCCGCTCGGCGGTCTTCCAGCCCTGGAGCACCTGCAGGTAGCCCGCGCGCGGGAGCGCGCGAGGATCGGCCCGGTGCTCGAGGCTCATCGTGCCGCGGACCTCGTCGAGCGAGGCGTGTCCGTGGGCGTCGAGCCAGCGCGCGACGCCTTCCGTGACCGTCTTCAGGTGGGAGGCGCCGTGGAGCATGAGGGCAGAGACCATCTGGGTGGTGTCGGCGCCCACGAGGACGCACTTGAGTACGTCCGCGGCCGTGTGGACTCCGCCGGACGCGACGAGCGTCACGTCGACGCGGCCCGCGAGCATGGCGATCCACTGCAGCCGCGACACGAGCTCGGACGAGCTCGACAGGCGCGGGTCGGGCGTCGAGTCGTCGCCTTGAGGGTCGATGTCCGGCTGGTAGAGCCGGTTGAAGAGGACGATTCCGTCCGCCCCGACCTCCTCGAGCTGCCGCGCGAGCGCCGCGATCGACGAGAAGTACGGGAAGATCTTCACGGCGACGGGGATCGAGACGTTCCGGCGCGCGGCCGCGACGCTCCCGAGGACGTCGGCCTCGGCCGTCGCGCCGTCCCCCCAGAGGTTCGTCGTGATGTGGAAGATGTTCAGCTCGAGCGCGTCCGCGCCCGCCTGCTCGACGAGCCGGGTGAAGGACAGCCAGCCCTCGTCGGTCGTGCCGTTGAGCGACGCCACGACGGGAATCGCGACGGCTTCCTTGGCCGCGCGCACCTGCTGCAGGTAGCGGTCGGGATCGGTCGGCGACCCCTCGTGGCCGAGCGCCTCGGCCGCGACCTGCTCCTCGAAGAGCGAGGAGAGAACGACCGCGGGCGCCCCGGCGTCCTCGAGGCGCCGGATCGAGTCGAGGTCGCCCGTCAGGGGCGAGGCGCCGGGAACGACGGGCCCCGACAGGCGCAGGCCGAGATAGGAAGACGAGAGATCCACGCTCCCGAACGTTAGCGCCGCGCCCCGCGGACGCCATGATGCAGCGGATTCAGGCGCGGCCGCGCCCGCGCCCGCGGCAGAGCGGCTACTGGATCCCGAGCTGCGCGAGGACCTTCGGGTTCGTCTCGTCCTGCGCGAGGATCTGATGGCACGCGTCGCAGTCCTGCGTGATCACGCGCCCGCCGGCCTCCTTGTGGTTGCCGTCGTGACAGCGGAAGCAGCCGAGAAAATCCTCGTGTCCGAGGTGGTTCGGGTGGGTGCCCCAGGTGAGGCGCATGTCCGGGAACACGTTGCGGCCGTAGATCCGCTGGACCTCGCGCACCGCCGTCTCCACGGACGCGCGGCGGGTCTGGAAGACGTCGGGATACTTCGTCTTGTAGAACTCCGTGAGGTCCTTCTCGATGTGGTCGAACGCGGCCTCGCGCGTCGGGTAGTCGACCTTCAGCACCTCGACCGCCTTCTTCCGGACGAACGGCAGGTCCGCGCTGATGGCCCCGGCCGCCATCGCCTCGTTCACGGCCCGCTCCGGCAGCTGATAGGCGTGTGTCGGGCGGTTGTGGCAGTCGATGCAGTCCATGACCCGGGTCTCGGCCCTGGCTTTCTGGGCGTCCGTGAGCTTGATCTCCGACGACTCGAAGACGAGCGTCTTCCCGTCGTCGTCGAGGTATCGCACGATCGGGATGATCTCGCGCCGGCCGTCGGCGGTGACGTACGAGATGCGGTCCGTGTCGGCGAGGTGGCGCCCGTGGATCCCGACGGCGCCGGACGCCCGGGTCCCTCCGAGCTTCAGGAGGAGAACGGTCTTCGAGGCTGTGTTCTTCTCGTCGTCGCCGTACTTCGTGATGACCCGGAGCTTGTCGCCGGAGAACTTCTGCGGCCAGTGACACTGCTCGCACGTCGCGCGCGCGGGCCGCAGCGTGTGGACGGGCGACGGGATCGGGCGGTCGTACGTGCCGAAGACGACGGCGACGACCTGGCGCACCCCGTCGATCTTCGCCTTGACGGCCCACGACGCGCCGGGCCCGATGTGGCAGTCCGTGCACGGGACGCGCGAATGCGGCGAGTTCAGGTAGGCGCCGTACTCGGGCGCCATGACCTTGTGGCACGTGAGGCCGCAGAAGCGGGACGTGTCCATGTACTCGGCGCCCTCGTACGCGGAGAACACGAGGATGATGACGTTGAGCGTCGTGAGGAGCCCGACGAGGAATCCGAAACGGCGGAGGCTCGGGTCCGCGAGGTCGACCTTCGGGTACTCGTGCGGCAGGGTGCCCGCGGCACGGAGACGCCGACGCTCCAGCCAGATGCCGATGGGAATCAGGATGAGCCCGAGCAGGAAGAAGAACGGGAGGACGAGGATGAAGATGATCCCCGCGTACGGATGCACCGGCCGCGTCGCCGTCGCCTCGATGATCCAGAAGCCGATCAGCGCGAACGCCGAGCTCGTCGTCAGGATCGCGCCGAGAATGGAGAGGCGGTTGCGCCCGAGGTACAGGACGGGCCGTATCCACCGGGCCGCGAGGCCGGCAGGCTCTGGGGTCATGGGTCCCTCCTCCGGGTCTTTCGGGTCAGCTCAGGAGCGCGTAGATCGTCAAGGATACAAGAAAGAGCCCGACGCACACGGCGATCGTTCCGATCGTCCGTCCGCGGCGGAACTGCGCCGGCGTGGGCGCCGGCGCGGCGATCTCCGCGACCTTGCCTTCCGCGACGAGCCGCTCGTATTCGGCCGGGCGCTCGTGCTTCACCTCGTCGAGAGGGAGAACTCCCGTGAAGATCACGGTGTCCATCGGGAACTTCTCGGGCCGGAGGTGCCCGTTGAAGAAGTGGATCGTGAAGATGAAGACCGTGGCGAGGAGCGCTTCCTCGCCGTGGACGAGGAGGGCGACGTTGAACCAGTCTCCGGGGAGGAACCGGGACCAGAACTTCGGGAACCAGAGAACGAACCCCGAGCCGCCGATGATCCCCATTCCCCAGAAGACGGCCCAGTAATCGAACTTCTCCCAGTACGTGAACCGGTCGAAGCTCGGCCGCGGGCCGAGCCCGACGAACCAGCGGACGTGGCCGATCATCTCGCGGAGGTCGCGCGGCTGCGGAACCATCGAGCCGGGCCCCCAGAGGATCGTCGTCTCCTTGTCGATGAACAGCCTCTTCATGATCCGTGCGAGATGGACGAGGAAGACGAGCACCATGACGACCGCGAAGCACCGGTGCAGGATTCCCGCGGCACGGAAGCCGCCGACGAGATTCGAGAGCACCTTCGCCCACCGGCGCTCCGAGAACAGGAGCGGCAGCCCCGTGAACGCGAGCCCGAGGAAGCTCGTCATGAGGAAGACGTGGAGGCGCCGGTCGACGTCGTCGAACCGGCGGACGTAGGTGGCGGCCGGAGGAGCGGCGTTCCCGTTGTCCTTCATTCCGCGCCTCCGTCCCCGCTCCGCCCGTTCCGGCCCGCCTCCGCGCGCGCCTTGACCGACCTCGGGAACCACAGGGCCGTGTGGACGCCGAAGACGGCGAAGACGCCGATCAGGAGGTACTTCATGAAGAGGGCCGTGAACCAGAGGATCGCGCTCCGTCCCCGATCGTGCGGGTTCGCGTGCGGATCGTACTTCGCGAACTTCGCGCCCGCCCCGGCATGGCACTTCTGGCACGTCGCGAGGCGCTTGGCGGGCCCGACCGAAGAGCGGGGATCGCCCGCGGGCTGGATCTCGTGCGCCGTGTGGCAGTCCGCGCAGGTCGCGACCGCCGCGAAACCGAGCTCGGAAACCTGGCCGTGGTACGTGTCGCGATACGTCTTCAGCTCCGAGTCGTGGCAGCTCCCGCATTGCTGGAGGATCTGGAGGCGCCGCACGTCCGGGACGGCGGTGATCGCGTGCGCGGTGTGGCAGTCGGAGCACACGGGGACGCTCTCGTTGCCCTTCGCGAGCTGTTCGCCGTGGATCGACGCGGAGTATTCCCCGAGGATCTTCGCGTGGCACGAGCCGCACGTGGACGGGACGTGGGTCCGGTACACCGTGCTCTTCGGATCGCGGCGGGGGCTCAAGATCTCGTGGAAGCCGTGGCACGTGGCGCAGTTCGGCGCGACCTTCAGGCCCGACTCCTCGAGGGCCTTGCCGTGGATGGAGTCGTGGAAGCTGACCGGCTCGCTGCCGCCGGTCCCGCCGGCGCGCGGAAAGGCCTTCGGGTCGCCGTGGCAGCGCATGCACGTCGCGGGAACGTTGAAGTAGTTCGTCCGTGAGGACGGGTCCGTGGAGGGCCTGATGTCGTGGGTCCCGTGGCAGTCCGCGCACCACGCGGCCCTGCTCGCGGGATCCTTGGCGCGCGCGGCCGCGTGATCGCTCTTCCCGTAGTCCTCGGCCTCCTTGGCGTGGCACGAGGAGCAGTCCGGCCGCGCGAGCTTCTCCGGGTGGGGAAAGTCCGCCGTCTTCGCGAGGTCCGTGTGGCAGTCCACGCAGGAGGCGCCGGCCGCCCCATGCACGGAGGCGCCGAAGACCTTCCCGTCCACGAAAACGGAAGACCCGTCCGCCCTCGCGGCGGACGGGTCCTCGTGGCAGCCCAGGCAATCGTCGTTGGACGGGGGTTTCGGGGACGGGGTCGAGGCTCGCAGCGTGGAGGCCGAGAGAAGCAACGCGGCGAGTGTGCCCCCGACCCTCATCCGCATCAGCTCACTTGGACGCAGGGTCGCCGGGGTTCGTCCCCTTCTTGAGCTCGTCTCCGTTCGTGACGCCGTCGCCGTCGCTGTCCATCTTGTCGAGGGCGGCGAAGTCGTACTTACCGTCCTTGCCCTTGACCTTGTTGATGTCGGCGCCGAACTTGTTGACGTCGGCGTCACCCTTCTTGGGCATCGCCTTCGTGTGGCAAGAGCCGCACTTCAGCTTCGAGTCGGGGTACTGCTTCAGGAACTCCTTCTGGAGGTCCATCGTCGCGAACGCAACCCCCGCGACGAGCGTGATGGCAGCCACGAGGGCGAGCACGGCCAGGGAGATTCTCTTCATGGTCATTCCTTCCTTCACGGTGAAATAAGAGGCGTCCCTGTCAGGGCCGCCACTTCAGATAGACGCCGAGGCGGTCGGCGCGATAGCTCTGCGTCGCGATCATGCTGTCGAGGTAGCGGTCCACGGCCCACTCCACCGCGAGGCCGGCGTGCGCCGAGGCGTCCCAGTCCGCGCGGAGGCCGCCGCGGTACATCCGGAACAGGTACGAGCCCGTGTTGTCGAAGTAGCTCCAGAAGCCGTCCACGGCGAACTCCCGGACCTTGAAGCCGGCGCCGGCTTCCCAGAGGTCCCCGTTCTCCGTGTTCACGGAACTGACCACCGTGAAGTCCTGGGGCTGCCGGATGGGAATCGAGCTGTCGGCCTTGAGCTTCCCGTAGCTGCCTCGCAGCCACACGTCCTTCAGCGGCTTGAACGTCAGGTCCGCCGAGTAGTTGGCCGAGGTCGCCTTGTAGAGGTTGTTCGGGCCGGAGTCCTCGTTCTTCGCGTTCACCCACAACGCGGCCCCGCCGACCTGGATCCAGTCGAACGTCTTCCACGTGAGGCGCACGCGCTCGCGGTCCCTCTTGAGGTAGTCCACGCGGGTGATCGCGTGGTCGGCGTCGTCGTACGACGCTTCGCCCATGACGCTGAAGCCGGCCATCGTGAACGTCGCCGCGCCCTCGTAGCGGTTGATCGCGCGGCTGAACGTGCCGCCCTGGCCGCCCGGCACGACGATCTCGGCCGGGTCCTCGGCGACCGTCAGGTCCTGGTTGATCCGGGAGTAGCCGGCGCGCACGGAGAACGGGCCCAGCGCCCGCGCGGCGACCTGGGCGTCGAACTGCTGCTCCTTGCGCTCGATCGAGGTCTGTGTCGTCAGGAGCGTCTGGACGTCGGCCTGCGAGAAGCCCGTGAAGGTCGACGTCCCCGTGAACAGCTCGTCGAGCATCGCCTGGTTGTTCCAGGTCTGGTCTCGCTCGGTGTAACCGGCCGTGACGTCGAGGAAGCCGAGGACGCGCCATTCGGCCCGGCCCCCGGCGCGCCACGAGAGGCTGTTCGGCGACGTCGTGTTCGCGGCCGAGTAGCCCGTGAAGAAGCGGGAGATCGCGAAGGACGCGAAGCTGCCGGCGGCGCCTTCCTTCGTGCCGTCGTCTCCGATCGCGTTCGCGCGGACGTAGAAGCCCGTGATCTGCAGGTTGGGAAGCGCGAAGCCGCGCACGAAGGCCGAAGTGACGGGCACGTTGACGTCCGTCGTGCTGGAGCGCGTCAGCGTGCTCGCCGTGACGGGCTGACCGAGGACGGGTGCGGAGTTGTTGCCCGCGTTCCCGAACGGCACGAGCGTGTCGTTCTCCGTCTCGTGGTACTTGCGCCAGCCCTGGATGACCTCGCCGGAGACGATCCCGGCGTTGAAGGCGGCACCCAGGCGGAACTCCTCGTCGTGGCTCCGGAGGTTCTGGGCGAGCTGGAACTCGTCCTGGCCGAACGTGTACGTCGTATGCCCGGGGCCCGAGAGCGTGTTGGTGCTGTAGCCGACGATCGGCGTGAACACCGTGCCGGGGAGGATCTCGAGGTCGACGTCGAACTGGTCGCGCGTCCGGTCCCAGGTCTGCTGGCCGACCGTGACGCCGAGCGGGTTCGCAAAGCCCTGGAGGGCGCTGAAGTACTGGCTGCTGCGATAGGTCAGCCTGAGGCGGTAGGCGCCGCTCAGACCGGCGTCCATGCGCAGGAACCCCGCGGCGCCGGCGCCGAGATCGGCGCCGTCGATACGGAGCTTGTCCATGAGGGGAAAGCCCGCGTACTTCTCGTCGGTTCCGATGTGAATGGACCGGATGAGGAAGCCCTCGCGGTCGTTGATCTGCGAGCGGTACTCCTCCTCGTTCCCGGTCACGGACAGGAAGCGGTAGCCGGCCTCGATGTCGAACGGGATCGCCTGGGCGCGGGCAACGCCGGAGGCGAGCGTCGCGACGAGCGCGGCCGCGAGGAAGGCGGAGCGGAGGATTCTTCGCATCGGCCTGTCCCTACTTCAGGAGCTGCGGATCGCGCTGCGAGCCGTGGACGGCCGTGTGGCACGTCGTGCAGTTCTGGTAGCGCGGCAGCGTGATGTTGTGGAAGGAAGGCGGCTGCGAGCCCAGCGTGCCCGTCGAGAGCGTGGAGTGGCACTCGAGACACTGGTTGGCGACCGTCGCCCGGGTCAGCTGATGGGGATAGGGCGACCCGTGCGGACGATGGCACGACGTGCAGTCGCCGGCGACGCCGGAGACGTGTGGGTAGACGAAGGGGCCACGCTTCTCCGCGTGGCAGGAGACGCAGATCATCTCGCCCGCGCGGGTCTGTCGCACGGCGTGATCGGCGGGCCGCCCGTGGGGGTCGTGGCAGTTCACGCACGACATGACGCCGTCCTTCAGACGATGCGCATTCGGCTCGGCCGTGAACGAGGCCTTGACGTCCTTGTGGCAGCTCGCGCAGAGCGTGTTCGGGTCGGCCTTCAGGAGCGATTTCTGCTTGAGGCCCGACTTGTGGATGGAGTGGCACGAGAGGCAATTCACTGCCTCGGACGACGCGTGCACGCTGTTCCAGAAGGACGCGCGCTCCGCGGACTGCTTGTGGCAGGTCTGGCACGTGTCGGTGCCGGTACGGCCGTGGAGCGTCCGGATGAGCGTCTTGTCGCCTCCGGATTCCATGTGCTTCGTCCCGTCGCCGTGGCACGTTTCGCAGACCGCGTTGCCCGCCGCGCCGTTGTGGGCGGCGCGGTAGGCAGCGAAGTGTGGGTTACTCGCGAAGATCTTGGCCTCGTCGTGGCAGTCGGCGCACGCGGGCCCGGCCTCCACCTTCGCGGCAGCCGGCGGAGCCGGCGCCTGGGCCACCGCCGGCCCCGCCGTCAGAACGGCGAGGGCGGCGGCGGCGACTCCGAGCGAGAGGTGTTTCACAGGCCTTCCTTCAATCAGCGCGCGTGGACCGCCGCGACGTCGTAGGTGGCGCCGGCGCCGTGGCACGTGCCGCACGACTCGGCGGGGATCGCGGGGCTGTTCGGGAAGTACGCCGTGTTGATGTACGCGTGGGCGGCGACGTCGCGGCTGTCGTGGCAGCCCGTGCAGGCCGCCGTGGCCGAGCCGCGCGGCGAGAAGAAGTCGCGCTGCGTGATGACCGGGACGTTCGTGATCGGGAGCGGGAGCTCGGTCACGCTCGAGGACGTATGGCAGGCGAGGCAGTTCCGGCGGTCGCCGGGGTACGTCACGTCGTTGAAGGTCGTGATGGCCCCGCCGAATCCGTAGATCGTGAAGTCCTGCTCGAGCGTGTCGCCCGAGTGGATGCGGTGGATCATCCGCGCGAACTCGATCGACTCGGGCGGCTGGGGCGCCGAGGCCGGGCGCACCGGCGAGTCGTCGCCGTTCGGGTTGTGGCAGATGGGGCAGTGCTGGGTCGAGATCCGCTGGTTGCCGTGCGAGAAGAGAACGTCGAGCCTCGCGTGGCAGACGTTGCACTTGGCGAGGTCGACGACCTGCCGGCGCGGCGTGACGGTCGCGCCCGTGACCGCGAAGTAGAAGGGGACGTTCGGGGCGCCCTCGTTGATCGTCGCCGGGCCCTTGGACGGGGCCGGGTTCAGCGTGTAAGGGCGGCGCGTCTCGATCGAGACGACGTACGTGCCCGTGGCGGCTGCCGGGATCGCGTTCGTGAACGTGTAGACGGCCTGGCCGTTCGTCGCGTTGTACGTGGCCGTCGCGGCGTTCTCGCTGAACGGCTGGCCGGCCGCGTTCATGCCCACGTTCGTGTAGTCGGTCGTCGGGCCGCCGAGCTTGATGCTGAGGCTGCCGTTCGCCGAAGTCTTGTAGACGCCCGGGTCGACGAACGAGCCGTCGCCGTTCGTGAGCTGGAAGGTCACGGTGATCTTCTTGCCGGGGCCCGCGTTCGCGACCGACAGAATCTTGGCGTTGTATCCCTTCTGCTGCGAGGAGAGATTCGGGACGATGTGGGCGTTCTTGATGCCCGCGTCCCACTCGACGCTGCCCTGGGGCTGGTGGCAGGTCGCGCACGTGCCGTCGGCCGCGGGGCCGGCGGGGTGGTTCGCGCCCGTCGTGAAGTTCAGGTCGTTGTGGCAGGAGCCGCACGCCGCGATCGACGGGTACGTGTACCAGCTCGCGCCCCCGGCCGCCGCCGGGTCGTGACAGGTCGTGCAGAAGCGGACGTCCTGCGGGTACGTGACGTCCGGACCGACCGTCGAGTCCTTCCCCTGGTGCAGGGCGTGGAAGAAGATCTCGCCGTCGAGGTGCGTGTTCGCGCCCGTCATGTTGTTCGGGTTGTGGCAGAGGACGCAGGTCTTGATGTCGCGGTAGTTTCCGCCGTGCGGCGCGATGGGGTCGTGGCACTGGTTGCAGCGTGCGACCGTCATCGCGTTGAACGTCACCGCGGCCGCGTTCGTCGACGGCACGAAGTCCTGGTACTGCGGCACGCAGTAGTAGTTCTTCCCGACGATGTCCGTCGTGTTGCGATAGCCCATCGCGGCGAGCGTGTGCGGCTTCGTCGCGTCCATCGTCGCCGGCAGCGCCGCCGCGAACGTGTACTTGGAGTGGCCGAGCTCGAGATCCTGCCACGTGCCCGTGTTGTCACGGCTCGGGCTCCCTCCCGACACGATGTAGTTCGTGTACCGGCGCGTGGAGGGGTTCCACACCGCGGGGATGAACCGCATGGAGACGACGCCCGGCGTCTGGATCCCGTTGCGGTCGAGCGGACCCTTGAGGTCGTCCGTGAAGTAGAGCTCGACGACCGGCTTCTGCCCCGGCGCGAAGTTCGTGACCGACGCGATCTTGACGTTGAATCCCGGCCGGATGTACGTGAGCGCCTCGGGCGCGAGATACGCCTCCTTCTGCGTCGCGGCGTACGCCGACGGAGCGGCCTGCTGCGCCGGGAGCGCGGTCCTGCCGGGACCGGTCACCGGAGTGAGCGGGACCGCGACCAGACCTGCCAGCAGCGAGAGTGCCGTGCGGGAAACCAGTGACATGATCAGCCTCCTTGCCGGAAGAGAATCGGCGTGTGAACGAACGCGAGTTCGATAGGCGCGTCGAAATCAGTCATTTTCATCCGTGTCACAGGGTATGGAAACGCGCATCCCCAACGCTTTGATTCAGTTGCATCAAAGTCTCGACGCGGCGTGCAAAGCGGCCTGAGACGGGGTCTCCGTTCGAAAGAGGAGTAATATTTCCCGACAGAGTCCCCCCTTCCTCGGTGTACCCGGCCGGAGGTCCCCATGACGCACGCCCGATTCCTCGCCTCGGTTCTCCTCGCCGCTCTCCTCGCGGTTTCCCTCCAGGGTCGCGCCGAAGAACCTGCGACGGACCAGTTCACCCGCACGGGGACGTTCCGCGTCCTCGTCGCGGACGACTTCGTGGCCGCTAAGTCGAGCCTCTTCTACGAGCTGGAGACCGACGACGGCGAGGTGCTGCCCCTGACGTTCACGGCCCCTCCGGCGGCCCGCACCGGAGACCGAGTCGCCGTGACCGGCTGGCCGGGCCGGCGCGCCTTCGAGGTGGACACGATCCAACCGCTTGGACGCGCCGCTCTGGGCCGGACCGCGCTGAGCTCGTGGACGACCGGGGCCAAGCGCGTCCTCGTGATGCTCCTGAACTTCACCGACGACTCCTCGTTCAACGCGACGACCGTCGCGAACGAGCAGAGCAACTATTTCGGCGCCTCCGGGAGCGTCGCGGCCTACTACCACGAGGCGTCCTTCGGCCAGACCACGCTGACGGGCGACGTCGTCCTCCTGACGGCCACCGTCGCCAAGCCCACGACGTGCGACACGGGCACGATCCAGACGCAGGCCAACGCGCGGGCGCTCGCGGCCGGGTACAACCCCGCGAACTACCAGTTTCCGGTCTGGATCTTCCCCTCGATCGGCGCGTGCGGCTGGGCCGGCCTCGGCTACGTCGGCGGCGGCGGCTCGTGGGTCAACGGCGCGCCGACCGGGGCGTGGGGCCTCCTCGTCGGGGCCCACGAGCTCGGGCACAACTTCGGCGTCCTGCACGCGCACTCGTACACGTGCCCGTCGACCGCGATCGCGCCCTCGGGCTGCACGAGGAGCGAATACGGCGACCGCTTCGACGTCATGGGCAACTCGCGCGCCGGGCACTTCAACGCGCAGTTCAAGGACACCTTCGGGTGGCTGCCCGCAGGCTCCGTCCGCACCCACACGGGCGGGAGCGCGACGTACACGATCGGCGCGCTGGAGACCGCGGGCGGATTCGCGTACGCCGTCCGGATCCCGACGACGCGGAGCGACCGCACGTACTGGATCGAGTGGCGCAGCCGTGCGGGCTTCGACTCCGGGGAGCCGGCGGGCGTCTCGAACGGCGGACTCGTCCGCCTCGCGCCGAGCAGCGTCGGCGGCGCGGATATCCTCGACATGAACTTCGCGACCGCCGGCAACGTCGACGACGCGGAGCTCGACGTCGGCAAGGCGTTCACGGATCCCGAGCTCTCCCTCACGATCACGGCGCTCTCCAAGACCGCGACGTCCCTCACCGTGCAGGTCGACTACGGCGCGCCGCCTCCCGCGACGTCTTTCCACACGCTGACGCCGTGCCGGGTCTTCGACACCCGCAACGCGACCGGGACGTACGGCGGTCCGGCCCTCTACGCGGGCCAGACCCGCACGTGGGTCGTCCGGGGCCGCTGCGGCGTTCCCGCGACCGCGAAGTCCGTCGCGGGCAACCTCACCGTGACGGCGCCCACGGCGGCGGGCTCGATCCGCCTCGCGCCGGCCGGTTCCCCGGCCACCGGCACCTCCACCGTGGCGTTCCGCGCGGGCCAGACCCGCGCGAACAACGTCGCGATGGGGCTGGGCGCGAGCGGCGACGTCGTCGTGGACGGCCTCCCGTCCGGCACGGCGCACGTCCTCCTCGACGTCGTCGGCTGGTTCGAGTGAGTCGGGTGCCTTCCCGGTGACTAGGTGACGAGCGGCCGATCCGCGGTGTGACGCCGCCAGAGCTCGTCGTCCAGCACGCGGCGAAACCGGCTCACTCCCTCGAAGAGATCTTCGAAGGTGTTCCAGAGGGGCGCGAAGCCGAAGCGGATCACGTCCGGCGGCCGGAAGTCCGGGATCACGTTCATGTCGAGGACGAGGGCGCGATCGATCGCGAGCGCCTCGGGATGGCCGAACGAAAGGTGCGATCCGCGGCGCTCACTCTCGCGAGGAGAACGCAGCGTGACGCCGAGCGGTTCGAGCCGGGTCCTCCAGCAGCCTTCGAGGAATCTCGCCATCGCGACCGACTTCGCGCGCGCGACTTCGACGCCGGCCTCGGCGGCGAGGTCGATCCCCGGCTCGGCCGCCGCGAGCGAGAGCACCGGCGGCGTCCCGACGAGAAAACGCTCCGCTCCCGCCGCGGGGACGAAGCCCGGGGCGAACGCGAACGGCGACTCGCGTCCGAACCATCCCGTGATCGGGTTCTCGAGCACGGACTGCAGCGCGCGCCGCACGTAGAGAAACGCCGGGGCTCCGGGGCCGCCGTTCAGGTACTTGTACGTGCAGCCGACCGCGAGGTCGGCGCCGGACCCCTCGAGGTCGATCGGGACGACGCCCGCCGAGTGGCTCACGTCCCACAGGACGAGGGCTCCCGCGGCGTGCGCGACGCGCGTGACGTCCTCCATGTCGTGAAGGTAACCGCTCCGGTACGACACGTGCGAAAGGGAGACGAGCGCCGTGTCCTTCCCGACCGCCGCCTCGAGGTCCTCCGGGGGGACGCGGATTCCGTCGCGCGCCGCGACGACGGTCACGCGCCTTCCGCCGCCGAGAAGGCGCGCCGCGCCGTCCAGGACGTACAGGTCCGACGGGAAGTTCAGGTCGTCCGTCACGATCGCCGTCCGGCCCTCGCGCGCCTTCAGCGCCGCGACCGCGAGCTTGAACAGGTTCACGCTCGTGCCGTCCGAGACGAGGACTTCGCCCTCGCGCGCGCCGAGGAGGCGCCCGAGCTTGTCTCCGAGCCGCCGCGAGGCGCCCACCCAGCCCTCGTTCCAGCCGCGGACGAGCCGGCCCCCCCACTCCTCGCGCACGGTCCTCGCCGCGAGCGCTTCCGCGCGCTTCGGCAGGCGGCCGAGAGAGTTGCCGTCGAGGTAGAGCAGGCTCTCGTCGGCGACGACGAACTCGTCGCGGTAACGCGCGAGAGGGTCCTCCCGATCCCGCGCGCGCGCCTCGATCCGGAGGCTCTCGAGGGCCGCCGAAGAGGTCAAGCGGGCGCGAACGCTTCCCCGAGCGCGATCTCGTGCGCCTTCACGGTCTTCTCGACTTCCTTCGGCCCGTGCGCCGTCGACACGAACATCGCCTCGAACTGCGCGGGGGCGACGAAGACGCCCTGCCGCAACATGGAGTGGTACCACCGCCGGAAAGCGCCGAGCTCGGACGTCTTCGCCTCGTCGAAGTCGCGGACGGGCCCCTTCGTGAAGAAGGGTGTCAGGATCGACCCGATGCGGTTCAGGACGACCCTGTCCGCGACGCCGGCTCTCCGCGCCGCCGCGTTCATCCCGTGCTCGAGCTCGCGGGCCGTGCGGTCCACCTTCGCGTACACGGCCGGGGTCAGCGCGTCGAGCATCGCCTTGCCGGCCGCCATCGCGAGCGGGTTCCCCGAGAGCGTCCCGGCCTGGTACACGGGTCCGTCCGGCGCGATCTGACCCATGAGGTCGGCGCGCCCGCCGTAGGCGCCGACGGGCAGCCCGCCGCCGATGATCTTGCCGAGACACGTGAGGTCGGGCCGGACTCCGTAGACCTCCTGCGCCCCGCCTCTCGCGAGCCGGAAGCCGCTGATGACCTCGTCGAAGAGGAGGAGAGCGCCCTCCTTGTCCGCGGTCGCGCGAAGGCCCTCGAGGAAGCCCGCGACCGGCGTCACGACGCCCATGTTCGCGGCGACGGGCTCTACGACGATCGCGGCGATCCTCTCCCGATGCGCCCGAAACAGCTCGCGGACGGACTCCAGGTCGTTGTACCGGGCCGTCAGAGTCAGCCCCGCGAGCGCGGCCGGCACGCCCGGCGAGCCGGGGATCCCGAGCGTTGCGACGCCCGAGCCCGCGGCGACGAGGAAGGAGTCCGCGTGGCCGTGGTAGCAGCCGGAGAACTTCAGGACGAGATCCCGACCGGTCGCGGCGCGCGCGAGGCGCACGGCGCTCATCGCCGCCTCGGTCCCGGAGGACACGAATCGGACCTTCTCCATCGAGGGCATCGCCTTGGCGACGCGCTCGGCGAGCTCGATTTCGGCCTTCGTCGGCGCGCCGTACGACGTGCCGCGCGGGAGCGCCCGGCGGACGGCGGCGAGGACCGGCCGAAAGGCGTGTCCGAACATCAGCGGCCCGTAGGACATCACCCAGTCCACGTACCGGTTGCCGTCGGCGTCGATCAGGATCGCGCCCCGGCCCTTTTTGACGAAGAACGGCGTCCCGCCGACGGACGCGAACGAGCGCACGGGCGACGACACCCCGCCGGGCATCCGCAGACGCGCCCGAGCGAACAGCGCTTCGGACATTGCCGTTCGCCGGGCCCGCTTGCGAACAGGCACGGCGGTCTTCCCCTCTTCCTTTCTAAGCAAATCTCTCTTCTCTTTTCTTTTCTTCATCATCCGATCCACTGCGAAGCTTCTTTCGCGTGATAGGTCAGGATGAGGTCCGCGCCCGCGCGCTTGAAGCTCGTCAGGATCTCGAGCGTGACCCTCTGCCCGTCGATCCAGCCGTTCGCGGCGGCCGCCTTGACCATCGCGTACTCGCCCGAGACGTTGTAGCAGGCGAGCGGGACGTTCGTGGCTTCCTTCGCAGCCCGGATGACGTCCATGTACGAGAGCGCGGGCTTGACCATGACCAGATCGGCGCCCTCGGCGACGTCCGAGAGGACCTCCTTGACGGCCTCGCGCACGTTGCCGGGGTCCATCTGGTACGCGCGCCGGTCGCCGAAGGCGGGCGTCGACTCGGCGGCTTCGCGGAACGGGCCGTAGAACCCGGAGGAGTACTTCGCGGCGTACGAGAGGAGCGCGACGTCCTGGAAGCCTTCCGTGTCGAGCGCGGCGCGGATCGCGCCGACGCGCCCGTCCATCATGTCGCTCGGGGCGACGACGTCGGCGCCCGCCTTCGCATGCGCGACGGCCTCGGCCGCGAGGATCGCGAGCGTCGGGTCGTTGTCGACCGTCTCGCCCTTCAGGACGCCGCAGTGCCCGTGGTCCGTGTACTCGCAGAGACAGATGTCCGTCATGACGACCGTCTTGGGGCTCTCCGCCTTGATCGCGCGGACGGCCTGGCAGACCGGTCCCTCCGGGTCGGCGGACGACGTCCCCCGCGCGTCCTTGTGGTCCGGAATCCCGAACAGGATGACGGAGAGGACGCCGAGATCGGCGAGGGCGTTCGCGTCCTTCCCGGCGAGCTCGGCGGACGTGCGGTCGACGCCCGGCATCGAGACGACGGGCTGGCGGACGCCCTTGCCGGGCACGACGAAAAGCGGCGCGATGAAGTCGGACGGCGCGAGGGACGTCTCGCGGACCATCGTCCGGAGGCTCTCGCTGCGGCGGAGGCGGCGGTAACGGTGGAGGGGGAAGCTCATGGTGTTTCCTTCCGAAGGAGGTCGAGGAGGTCGCCGAGCCGCGCGCGCCGCGGGACGACCGGAGCGGGAAGATGACGCGCGGAGACGGCCCTCGCCGTCTCGGGACCGAGGACGCCCCATCTTACGTTCGGCGGCGACGGGACGGCCGAGAGCAGCACGTCCAGGCCGGCCGTCGACCCGACCACCACCGAGCCAAAGCGGCCGGCGGCGAAGTCAGCGATGACGGACGGATCGAGGGAGGACGGAGAAAGAGGCTGCTTCGAATAGACCACGGGGGAAGAAAGAGAGAAGCCGAGAGTCCGGATTTCTTCGAAGGGTGAAGAGGCGGCGTCCGAGCCGTGAGGCCAGAGGACGCGCATCCCCTGCGCCGCAGGGGATTCTCTTAGAAAGCGAATCACGCCCGCCGCGCCGGGTACGGGAGGCACGACGATCTGCGTCGCATCAGCCCCACTGTAGGTTGACGGGCCGCCGAGGCGGCCTGCGCCGCCCTTCCCCGTGTTCACCTTTCTAAGCAATTCCCCGGTCCCCTCTCCAACCGCCACCATCATGGCGAAGGGGCGGGTGAGGAGAGGGAGCAGAACTCTCGCGGTCTCCTTGGACGAGACGACGAGCGCCGCCCCCGTCGGCTCGAACGCGAGCGCTTCCGCGATGCCCTCGAGGCGCGGCTCGACCGCGTGCGTGTGCAGGACGGTGACGTCGGGACCGATCGCAAGATCGTCCTGCCCCGTCGAGCCGGAACGAAGGAGGAGGATTCGGCCGCTCACGCGCGCGCCGCGTCGATGAGTCGCGCCGCGCCGCGCGCGAGCAGCTTCTCGGCGAGGAGCCGGCCGAGAGAGGAAGAAGGAGAAGGAGAAAGAGAAGAAGGAGATTTCTCAGAAGGTGAAGAGGGAGAGGGCAGCTCGAAGAGTTCGCTCAGCTCGTCTTCGAGGCACTCGTTTCCGTCGAGGGAAAGCACGCGTCCGCGCAGGACGAGCCGGCCGCCCACGACCGAGGCGCTCGCACCGACCGGGGCCCGACACCCACCTCTGAGAAATTGCAGAAGATCACGCTCGACCGAGGCGGTCGCTCGTGCGATCGGGTCTTCCATCCGAAGCAGCGAATCCCTCGTCTCCTCGTCGTCCGCCCGGCACCCGATCCCGAGCGCGCCCTGCGCGGGGGCGCCGAGCATCTCGCCCGGCTCGAGCCGGCGCGTGATGACGGCGCTCCTGCCGAGGCGGTCGAGGCCCGCGCTCGCGAGGACGAGGGCGTCGGCCCGCCCTTCCTCGAGGCGCTGGAGTCGGGTGTCGACGTTGCCGGCCATCGCGACCATGACGAGGTCCGGCCGGAGGCGGAGGAGCTGGGAGATGCGGCGGGGCGAAGACGTCGCGACCTTCGCGCCCCGCGGCAGGTCCTCGACGCGCGTCACGCCCGCGTGCCTCGTCGCGACGACGAACGCATCGCGCGCGTCCGCGCGCGCCGGCACGGCCGCGAGGACGAGGCTCTCGGCCTCCGCGGTCGGGACGTCCTTGAGCGAGTGGACGGCGAAGTCGATCTCGTTCCGCCGCAGGGCGTCGTCCAGCGCGCGGACGAAGACGCCGGCGGCGTCGCCGCCCGGCGGGGCCTTGCCCTCGCTCGAGAGCTGGTCGCCCTGCGTCCGCACGATCACGACGTCGACGGGGCGGCCCGTCCGGCGCGTGAGCTCGGCCGCGAACGCGCCGGACTGGGCGCGCGCGAGGGCGCTCGCCCGCGTCCCCATGCGGAGCGGAGCGGGGGCCGCCACCGCCGTCACCTCGGAGGCTCGTCCAGGCGGAAGAGCGAGCGCACGGAGGAGGCCTTCTCGAGGCGCTCGGAGGCGTCGCCTTCCTTGAGCCCCACGGAGGGCTCGTGGAGGATGCGCCCGACGAGCGTCTCCGTGAGGCGCTCGACCGTCGCGCGGTCCTTCTCGGAGAGGCCCGAGAGCCTTCCCGCGTACTTCTCGATCTCGGCGAGGCGGATCTTCTCGACCTTCTCCCGCAGCCCGCGCACGACGTCGGCCTGGAGAAGGCCGCCCCACCAGTCCGCGAAGCGGCGCACGCACTCCTCGACGATCGCCTCGGCCCGCGGGACCTCCTCGAGGCGCGCCTTCGTGTTCGCGTCGGCCATCCCGGTGAGGGCGTCGAGGTCGTACCGGTAGACGTCGGGCAGGTCGCCGACCGCGACCTCGACGTCGCGCGGGACCGCGAGGTCGAGGACGAGGAGGGGCCCGCGGCGCCGCGACGCCGCGCGCGCCGCCCGGAGCTCGTCGGCGGTCAGGACGGGCTCCGTCGCGTTCGTCGCCGAGAGGACGAGGTCGACTTCGGCCGCCGCCGCGGCGCGCTGCTCCCACGGGACCGCGCGTCCTCCGGAAGCGGCCGCGAGAGTCTGGGCCCGGTCGAACGAACGATTCGCGACCACGATCTCCGTGACGCCCTCGTCGAGGAGGAGGCGCGCCGTGAGCTCCGCCGTCTCGCCGGCGCCGACGAGCAGGGCGCGGCGGCCGTTCAGGGACTCGAAGATGCGGCCCGCGAGCGCGAGCGCGAGACCCGCGACCGACGTCGGGCGCGTTCCGAGGCCCGTCTCCGCGCGGACGCGCTTCCCGCACTCGAGGGCGTTCATGAAGAGGCGGTTCGTGACGGCCCGGAGCGACCCCGCCGCCGTCGCGACGCGGTGCGCCTCGCGGATCTGGCCGAGGATCTGCGCCTCGCCGAGGACCATCGAGTCGAGGCCGGCGGCGACGCGGAACAGGTGGCGCACCGTCGCGTCGCCGCGTCCCGTGAGCGCCGTCTCGCGGAGGAGGACGTCGTCGACGCGGTGGAAGCGGGAGAAGAAGGCCGAGAGCGCGTCGACGTCGTCGTCGCGGTCCGACACGCCGTAGATCTCGGCGCGATTGCACGTCGAGACGATCGCTCCCTCGGCGAGGATGCGCTCGGCGAACAGGCCCTCGAGCGCGAGCCGCGCCTTCTCCGGCGTGAAGGCGAGTCGCTCTCTCAGATCGAGAGGGGCGCCGCGATGGTTCCAGCCGACGAAAACGAGGTTCATGAGCGGAAGACGTGCAGCTTCGAGAAGAACATGTTGACGGCGGTGTACGACAGGAGCACGAGCGCGAAGCCGACGAGGGACAGGCGCGCCGTCCACACGCCGGGCGCGCCCCGGCGCGCGCGGACGAGGACGAAGAGGTAGAAGAGGAGCGTGCCGAGAGCGAAGAAGATCTTCGGGTCGAGCGCCCAGTGCGGGTGCTCGGTCGTCCATACGCGCGAGGCCCAGAGGAACCCGAGCGAGAGGCCGGTCCCGAGCGCGATGATCCCGAGACCGAGAGACGTCCGGTTCGCGCGCTCGAGGTACGAGAGCGTCGGAAGGCGCGTCGCCGGCCCCGAGAGCGTGTGCGCCTTCAGGGCGCGTCCCGCCGTGAGATAGAGGATCGAGAGCGCGCACGACACGGCGAACGCGGCATAGGCGAGCATGTTGAGCGTCACGTGGAGGGCGAAGATCGAGCCCTTGAGGTCCGGGTTCGGGGCCGGAGGCGCGGCGCCCGCCGGCGACTCGAGGAGCGCGAGGAGCATGAAGAAGAGGGCGGCGGGCATGAGGACCGGCCCGAGCGCGCGGTCCCGGTGGCGCAGCTCGAGGACGACGGAGAGCACGGCGAGGAAGAAGCCGAAGAGCTTCATCGACCCGAGGAGGTCGCGGTACGGCACGCTCCCCACCGCGAGGGCCCGCGCGTAGAGCGCCCCGAAGTTGAGGACGGCGCCCACGACGGCGCCCGCCGTCGCCGCCCGGCCCGTCCAGAGGGACGGCCGGTAGAGGTTCAGGACGTAGAGCGCGGCGGAGACCGCGTAGAGCGCGATGGCGGTCCAGCCGAGGCCCGTGCCCCACGCGGCCGCTGAGACCGAGTCCACCGTCACGCGAGGATTATAGGAACGCGCCCGCCGGCGACGGAGAATGCGGATGCATCAGAGGCGAAGGGCGTGCCGAAACCGGATGCTAACCTCGCGCGCGATGCCCGCCTCGCCCGCGTCCGGACCGGGACCGTCGCGCCAGCGCTTCCTCGACGCCGCGTTCTCGCGTCCCGTGGACGTGCCTCCCGTGTGGCTCATGCGGCAGGCCGGGCGCTACCTCCCGGAGTACCGCGACGTCCGGAAGGGCCTCGCCTTCCTCGACCTCTGCGCGAACGTCGAGGGCGCCGTCGAGGTCTCGATGCAGCCGTTCCGCCGCTTCGGGATGGACGGCGTCATCCTCTTCTCGGACATCCTCATCCCGCTCCCGCCGATGGGGATCGAGGTGCGCCTCGACGAGGGCGGGCCGAAGCTGCCGAGCCCGATCCGCAGCGCGTCCGACGTCGCGCGCCTGAAGGCCTTCGACCCGCTCGTGGGGACGAAGTTCGTCCCCGAGATCCTCAAGGCGCTCAGGACCGAGGTCGCGGGCCGCGCGGCGGTGATCGGCTTCTGCGGGGCGCCCTTCACGCTCGCGACGTACGCGATCGAGGGCGGCGGCACGAAGTCGTTCGCCCTCGTGAAGAAGATGATGCATGGCGACCCGAAGACGCTCGTGTCGCTCCTGACGAAGCTCGCGGACTCGTGCGGCGACTACCTCGCCGCGCAGATCGAGGCCGGCGCCGACGTCGTGCAGGTCTTCGACACCTGGGCGGGTGAGCTCTCGCGCGCGGACTACGACCGCTTCGCGCGCCCGGCGACCGAGCGCCTCCTCGCGAGGCTCCCGAGGCGCGGCGAGGTCCCCGTCATCAACTTCGCCTCGGGCTCGTCGCACCTCGTCGAGTCGATCGCGGCGCTGCCGGGCGACGTCGTCTCCGTGGACTGGAAGCTGCCTCTCGATCAGGCACGCGGCCGTGCAAACGGCAAGGCGCTCCAGGGAAACGTCGACCCCGGCGTCCTGCTCGGGCCGAAGGAGGGTGTGACGGCGGCCGTCCTCGCGGCGCGACAGGCGGCCGGACCCCTCGGGCACATCGTGAACCTCGGCCACGGCATCCTGCCGCCAACGCCGCCGGAGAACGTCGGTGCGTTCGTCGCGGCCGCGCGGTCCGTGATGCAGGTGCAGCCGTGAGACGCCGTCGCGCCCGGTGCTAACCTTCGGCCCGTGACGGCGATTCCGATCCGGCTCCGCGGCGAGACGCTCCCGATGACGACGGAGCTGCTGGACAAGTACAACGTCCAGGGCCCGCGCTACACCTCCTACCCGACCGCCCCGGAGTGGAGCGACGGGATCGGCGTCGGGGATTACGAGGCGGCCTGCGACCGCGCGAACGCGAGGAAGTCGCCCGTGTCGCTCTACGTCCACCTTCCGTTCTGCGACGAGCAGTGCTGGTTCTGCGGCTGCTTCATGAAGGTCGTCCCGAAGCCCGAGAGGAAGGGCGAGGACCGCGGCGAAATCGAGCCCTACCTCGCGGATGTGCACGGAGAGATCGACCTCCTCGCGAGGCGCATCGACCCCTCCCGCTCGATCGAGCAGGTGCATTGGGGCGGCGGGACGCCGACGTACCTCACGCCCGCGCAGGCCGACCGCCTCGCGCAGCACCTCCTCGAGACGTTCCCCCCGGCCGAGGGCGCGGAGGTCTCGGTCGAGGTCGACCCGCGCGTCACGACGGCAAAGCACCTCGAGGTGCTCAGGAGCCGCGGCTTCAACCGCGTCTCGATGGGCGTCCAGGACTTCGACCCGGAGGTCCAGGAGCTCGTGAACCGCGTCCAGCCGTTCGACATGACGAAGGCGCTCGTGGACGCCGCGCGGTCGCTCGGCTATTCGTCCGTCAACCTCGACATGATCTACGGCCTCCCGGGCCAGAAGCGCGCGGGCTTCGAGAAGAGCGTCGAGGAGATCATCTCGCTGCGCCCCGACCGCGTCGCGATGTACTCGTACGCCCACGTGCCGTGGCTGAAGCGGCCGCAGCGCGTCCTCGCGGCGCACCTCCCCGAGGGGACGGAGAAGTTCGCGATCTTCGTGTCGGGAATCGAGCGCTTCGTCGCGGCGGGCTACGTCTACATCGGGATGGACCACTTCGCGCTCCCGCACGACGAGATCGTGAAGGCGCAGATGGACCGGACGCTCACGCGCAACTTCCAGGGCTACACGACGCACGCCGGCTGCGACCTCTACGGGATGGGCGTCTCGGCGATCAGCACGGTGGACGACGCGTACCTGCAGAACACGAAGGACTACGCCGAGTACCACGCCGCGATGAGCGCCGGCCGCCTCGCGACCGTGAAGGGCTGCCGCGTCTCGGCCGACGACGTCCTGAGGGGCGAGGTCATCCGGCGCCTCCTCTGCCACTGCGTGATCGACAAGCGCGACGTCGAAAGGACGTTCGGACTCCGCTCCTTCGACGAGACGTTCGCGAACGCGACGGCGAAGCTTCCGGAGTTCGTGGACGACGGGATGGTCGAGGTCACCGCGGACGAGATCCGGGTGACCACCATGGGACGGATCTTCATCCGGAACGTCGCGATGCTGTTCGACGCCTACCTCGAGAGGAAGGCCGCGGACGCGCCGAAGATCTTCTCTCGTACCCTGTGAGTGGTGGGGCCGGGGTGACGTCGATTTCCTTGGAAGGTAAATGAGCGACCGCCTCGGGGTTCTCCTCGTGCAGCTCGGCGGCCCCACCTCTCGCGAGGAGCTCCGCCCCTTTCTGTACGAACTATTCGCCGATCCTGAAGTTCTCGGGATTCCCTTCACCCCTCTCCGGAAACTCGTCGCCTGGCTCATCGCGATCCTCCGGGCGCCGAAGTCCGCGGCGACGTACGAGCGCATCAACTGGTCGCCGATCCGGCGCTGGTCCGAGACCCAGGCGCGGCTCCTCGAGGCCGAGCTCGCGCGCCGCGCGCGCGCCGGCGAGGAGGCGCCGGCCGTCCGGGTCGGGATGACGTGCTCTCACCCGTTCGTCGAGGACGCGCTCGAGGACCTCCGGAAGGCCGGCGCGACGCGGCTCTTCGTCCTCCCCCTCTACCCGCAGTACTCCGTCACGACGACGCGCGGGTCCCTGAACCGGGTCACCTCGGCCCTCGCGAAGATGGGCTGGAGCGTGCCGCGCACGAACGCCGCGGACGCCTGGTACGGCGAGCCGGCCTTCGTCGAGGCGCACGCGGATCGCGTCCGCGCCGCGCACGCGACGCTGCCCGACGCCGACCCCGCCCGGACCGTCGTGATCTACTCGGCCCACTCGCTGCCCGTGAAGACCGTCGTGTCGCAGGAAGACCCGTACCCGAAGCACGTCGAGGAGACGAAGCGGCTGATCGACGCCGCGCTCGGGAACCGCTTCCGCTCGCGCCTCGCCTACCAGTCGAAGGTCGGCCCGGTCGAATGGCTCGGCCCGTCGACCCCGGACGTCCTCGCGGCCCTCGCGAAGGAAGGCGTGCGGCAGGTCGTCGTCGTTCCCGTCGCGTTCGTTTCCGACCACGTGGAGACGCTCTACGAGATCCGCCTTCTCTTCGCCGGAGAGGCCGCGCGCCTCGGCATCCCGCACTATGCGGTGGCCGAGGGGCTCAACGACCACCCGGCGTTCGTCCGCGCGCTCGCGGACGTCGTGACGAAGGCGACCGCGTGAAGCGGGTCGTGATCCTCGGCGGCGGCATCGCCGGCCTCACGGCGGCGTACCGGCGCGCCGGCGAGGGCGAGACGGTCGTCCTCGAGGCGGGGCCGGCGCCCGGCGGCTCGGTGAAGACGGTCCGCGAGGACGGCTTCGTCGTCGAGGGCGGCCCGAGCACGCTTCGCACGAGCGCGGCGGCGGACCGTCTCCTCAAGGACCTCGGCCTCGAGCCTCGCGTCGTCGTGGCCGACCCGAAGGCTCCGCGCTGGATCGTGAGGGGCGGCCGCCCGCGCCCGGTCGTGCCGGGCCCGGCGGGCCTCTTCAACACCGTGTTCACGACGCGCGGCAAGCTCCGCCTCCTGAAGGAGCCGTTCGTCCCGGCGCGCCCGGCCCACCTCGAGGACGAGAGCGTCGCGTCGTTCTTCGCCCGCCGCTTCGGGGAGGAGGCGGCGCGGTACGGCGCCGGGCCGATGGTCTCGGGCGTCTACGCGGGGGACCCCGACGCGGTCTCGATGCGGTCGGGCTTCCCGCGCCTGTGGGAAGCGGAGGGGCGGGCCGGGAGCGTCGTCAAGGGATTTCTCTCGAAGAAGGAGAAAGGAGATCCGGAGCGGCGCGGCGCGGGCGGAGCGGCGGGAAACGAGAGCGCCCCGCCCGAGCAATCGGGCGGCGGCCGCGCTCCGGCGCGCCACCGTGCCCGGACTCTCACGTTCGACTCGGGTCTCTATCTGCTCATCGAGACTCTTCAAACGGCCTCGAGTGCGCGACCCGGGTGCCGCGTGGAGACCAGCGCAGCGGCAAGCGCCATCGAAGGACCTCTTCCGTCCCCGGGCCCCCGGTGGCGGGTGCGCACGGCCGATGGCCGGACGTTCGCGGCCGACACGCTCGTCTCGACGCTGGACGCGCCGGTCGTCGCCCGCCTCCTCGGCAGCCGGCTCGTCCGCTCCGGCGCCGCCCTCGCCGCGATGAAGACGTCGCCCGTGACCGTCGTGGCCCTCGCGTGGCCGGACGGCTCCGGCTCGCCGAGAGGCTTCGGCGCGCTCGTCCCCCGCGGCGAGGGGATCCGCTCGCTCGGTGTCCTCTACCCCTCGTCGCTCTTCTCGAAGCGCGCCCCCGCGGGCTCGATCCTCACGACGTCGTTCCTCGGCGGCGCGCTCGACCCGGAGCTCGCCTCCGCGCCCGACGCCGAGGTCCTCGCCGTGGCGACCGCGGAGGCCCGGCGCCTGCACCCGCTCCTCCCGTCGGCGCCCGCGCGCTCCTGGATCTTCCGATGGGCCGCCGCGATCCCGCGGCTCGAGCTCTTCCACTTCCGCACGCTCTCGGCGGTCGAGGAGGACCTGGGATCGCTGCCGGGGCTCGTCCTCACGGGCGGCTGGCGCGACGGGATCGCGATGGGCGAGCGCATCGCGCGGGGAGAGGCGATCGGCCTTTCGCTCTGACGAGCGGCCCGCCGCGAGCCCTAGAATCGGCGCGTGAAACGTTTCCTCGGGTGCCTCGCGCTCGCCGGGGCCGTCGGCGCCTCCGCGTGGCGCGCGGGCGCGCGCATCCCGGGTCTCGATGACGGCCGACGCCTCGTGCGCGAGCCCGAGGAAGGACGCGCCAAGCGGCTCCTCTCCCGCGCCTCCGCCCTCGCCCGCGGCGTTTCCGGCCCGCCGCCCGCGTCCGTCGAGGGTGCGGCGCGCGGGTTCGACGTCCTCTCGTACGACCTGTCGTTCGACATCGATCCGGCGGTGCGGATCCTCTCGGGCTCGTCCACGACGCGCCTCGCCGGGTTCGCGAAGGACACGCCGTTCGTCGCGTTCGACCTCGATCGCGCCTACGCCGTGACGTCCGTGACGCGCGACGGCGCTCCCGTGGCGGGCATCACGTTCGCGAACGACGTCCTGACGGTCCCGCTCGTCCCGCCCCTCGCCGCCGAGGAGCGTACGACGATCGGGATCGCGTGGTCCGGCATTCCGCCGGCGGCCGCGGCCCTCGCATGGTGGCAGCACGCGACGGGGATGGCGGCGACGAGCGTCGCCGAGCCGTTCGGCGCGCGGCAGTTCTGGCCGTGCGTGGACGCGCCGGACGACAAGGCGGTCGCCACCGTGACCGCGACGGTGCCGCCCGGATACGTCGTCGCGTCCGCGGGGCTCGGGACGTCCGAGACCCTTCCCGACGGGCGCGTCCGCTCGACGTGGCGCCTCCCCCAGCCGATCTCGACGTACCTCGTCTCCGTGAACGTCGCGAACTACGCCGTCGTCGAGGACGCCTACATGGCGCTCGACGGACACACGATGCCGATCCGCTCGTACCTCATGCCCGAGAACGCGGCGGCGAACGTCCCGCGCCTTTCGGCGATCAAGGACCACATCGCCGTCCTCGCGTCGCTCTTCGGCGAGTACCCGTTCGCGGACACGAAGTACGGGATCGTCTCGTCGTGGTTCAACGGCGGGATGGAGCACCCGACGATGACGTCCATCGGCGAGAGCATCCTCTCGGACGTCCCGCGGAACATCACGATCCTCCTCGTGCACGAGCTCTCGCACCAGTGGTGGGGAGACCGCGTCACGATGCGGACCTGGGACGATATCTGGCTCAACGAAGGCTTCGCGACGTACAGCGAGGTCCTCTACCTCGAGAAGGCGCAGGGCCGGGACCCCGGCACGACGCTCCGGACGAACTACGACGACGGGCTCTACGGCGGCCTCCTCTCGCAGGCCGTCGTCGCCGACCCGTCGGATCCCTTCGAGTACACGGGCGCCGTGTACGACAAGGGCGGGTGGTTCCTCCACATGCTGAGGCGTCTCGTCGGGGACGACGCCTTCTTCTCCTCGCTGCGCGCGTACGGGGATGCCCACGCCTGGGGCACCGCCACGCGCGGAGACCTCCGCGCGCTCTTCGAGATGAGGACCGGCCTCGACCTCAAGCAGTTCTTCGACCAGTGGCTCGAGACGAAATTCCGGCCGACGTTCCGGGCCACGTACCTCACGAGCGCTGACGCCACGACGCTGACCCTCGCCGTGACGCAGACGCAGGGCCACGTCGTCGTCCACCCCGTGCCCGGGCCGAACGACCGGCCGTACTATGCGTTCCCGCTCGTCGTGCGCGTCACGTATCTCGACGGGACGTTCGCGGACGTCGTCGTGAACCTCGACGGCTCGACGCCGACGACGGCCGTCACGCTCCCGAACCCCTCGCCGAAGTTCGTCGCCGGGATCGCCCTCGACCCGGGCTCGGACATCCTGAAGATCGTCGAGTCGACCGGGCCGGTCTGACGGCGTCAGAGGGTGTCCGCGACCGCCCCCTGGACGGCCGCGATGACCTCGTCCACCTCTCCGTCCGTCATCGCGGGCCAGAGCGGGATCGTGATCGTGGAGTCGCCGATGCGCTCGGCGGCCGGGAACATTCCGCGCGTGTAGCCGAAGCGCTCCGCGTAGTACGACGTGAGGTGAACGGCGCGGTAGTTCACGGCGACGCCGACACCGCGGGCCTGGATCCCCGCGAGGATCGCGTCGCGATCCGCGGGCTCGACCCAGATCGTGAAGAGGTGGCGCCCGGACGTCGCGCCCTCCGGCACGATCGGAAATCCGATGCCCGGCGCGTCGCGGAACGCGGCTTCGTACCGGCGGCAGATCTCCTCGCGCCGCGCGAGCCGCGCCGCGAGCTTCGGGAGCTGCGGGAGGAGGAGGGAGGCCGCGACGTCCGAGAGGTTGTACTTGTAGCCGAGGCGCTCCATGTCCCAGTGCTGGTACTTCCCCGCGTAACGGTCCGCGGCGTTCCGCGACATCCCGTGGGAGCCGAGCTGCCGGAGGAGGCTCTTCTTCGACGCGTCGCGCGCCGAGATCGCGCCGCCCTCGCCGCACGTGAGGTTCTTCGTCGCGTAGAAGCTGAAGCACGCGTAGTCCGCAAGCTGGCCCGGGCCGGCGCCGTCGCGCCGCCCCTCCACGCAGTGCGCCGCGTCCTCGACGAGGGCGAGGCCGTAGCGGTCCGCGACCCTGCGGAGGGCCCTCATGTCGGCGAGGAGCCCGTAGAGGTCCACCGCGACGATCGCCTTCGTCCTCGGCGTGATCGCGGCTTCCACGGCGGCGGGATCGATGTTCGCGGTGGCGGGGTCGACGTCCGCGAAAACGGGCGTCCCCCCGGCGTACAACACGGCGTTCGCCGAGGAGAGGAACGTCATCGGCGTCGTGACGACCTCGTCGCCCGGGCCGATCCCGGCCGCGAGCATCGCGATGTGGAGAGACGCGGTCGCGTGCGCCGTGCAGACGACCGCGGGCACGCCGAGGTACTCCTCGAACGCCTTCTCGAACGCGTAGACCTTCTGGCCCGTCGTGAGAAAGAGCGAGTCGAGGACGGACCGTACGGCGTCCTTCTCCTCGTCGCCGAGGGAATGTCGGTAGAAGTCGACGGCCATCAGCGGGCGCCCGGCGTGACGCCGGCAAAGGCGTCCAGCGTTTCCTTCACGGCGCGGGGAACGTCCTCCGGGAAGCCGGAGGCCGCCCCCGGCCACTCGAGGACCGTCGGCGAGAGCCCCTGCTGGCGCAGGGCCTCGAGGCCGCGGCGCATCGCGGCGATCTCGCTCGGGTCCGCGTCGCGCGAGGACCCGAGGACGAGGCGCGCCCCGCGCAGCCCCGCGACGCTCGGCGCGGCGCCCGCGTCGAACGGCCCGCCGATCGAGGCGACGCCGGCGAACGTCTTCGGCGCCTTCTTCGCGGCCGCCGTGAAGGCTTCCGTGCCGCCGCGGCCGACGCCGACGAGGAGGATCGGAAGCGTCGCATTGCCCGCCTTCCGGCGCGCCGCGTCGATCGCGGCGTCGATCGCCTTCGCGGCGCGGTCCGCCGACCCCCAGCCGAAGCGCTTCCTCGCGGAACGCCCGGGCCCGCGGGGCGCCGCGATGAAGAGGCGGTGCGAGACCGCGGCGTCCGCGAAGGGGTTGCTGACGGCGAACGGATCGGACCCCTTGTCGTGGAGGAGGAGCAGGATCGCGAGCGGCCGCTCCTTCGGCGCGATGAAGACCCCTTCCTTCACGACGGCCGCGTCGCCGGCCGCACGGTTCCGGGCGGCGCCCGACACGATCGACGCCCACTTCGGCCTGCCGCGGAGCGGGGCGAGGTCGGGATCCTTCTCGAGCGAGGAGCCGTCGTCGAACCCCGCGCCGACCGCCCTCTCGAGTGACGCGAAGGCCGCGTCCACGCGGCCCTGTCTCGCCTCGAGGCACGCGACGTTGTAGGCGGCGGTCGGGAGCTCGCCGATCTTCCAGGCCTTTTCGAAGAAGAGGCGCGCGCGGTCGAGCTCGTTCGCGTTCGCCGCGGCGAGGCCGATGCGCTCGAGCTCGAACGGATCCTGCTTCTCGCCCTCGAGGATGCGCATGTCCTCGACGGGCGCCGTCGCGCCGCCCTTCGGAGCGGCGGTCGACGTCGCGACCGTGAGCCCGGAGGCGGACATCGGAGTCGGCTTCTTCGTGGAGGCGCCGGACTGGGCGTCCGCGACGAGAGCAAGGAAAACCAGAGCCGCCGGGGCGGCGAGGGTGCGCTTCATCCCGCGGATTCTACGGGCGCGGGCCGCGGGGAGGACTCTTCCACTTCTCGCCGAGGCCGCGCCGGTAGAGGAGCCGGGCGGCGCGCCTCAGGACCGCGAGGAACCGCGGTTCGTACGGGAAGGCCAGCTGGCGCGCGAGGAACCTCTCGACCGGGGCGAGGAGGGGCCGCCCGAGCGTGATCGCCTCGACCCTCGTCCACTGCCGGAGACCCTCGACACCGTGCCGGACGCCGAGGCCGCTCTCCTTCCAGCCGCCGAGCGGCGACTCGACGACGAAGTAGTTCACGAGGACGTCGTTCACGATCGCCTGACCGGCCTGCAGCCTCCGGGCGAACGCGAGCGCCTCGGCCCGCCTCCCGAAGACGGTCGCGTTCAGGCCGAGGTGCGAGTCGTTCGCGAGACGGAGCGCCTCCTCGGGCCCCGAGACGCGCATCACGGGAACGAGGGGGCCGAACGTCTCCTCGCGCATGACGGCCATGTCCGGCGTCGCGCCCGCGAGGACCGTCGGCCGGAAGAAGAGACCGGGCAGGTCGCGCCTCCTCTCGCCGCCCGTCAGGACGCGCGCCCCCTTCGCCAGCGCGTCCGCGAGATGGCGCTCCACGACCTCGATCTGCCGCGCGAACGTGACCGAACCGAGGTCGTGCGGCGTGGCGCCGGTCGGGTCGGGCGGCATCTGGCGCAGGGCGGCGACGCGCGAGGCGAGGAGCGATTCGAAGCGGTCGGCGACGCGCGCGTCGACGAAAATGCGCTCCGTCCTCACGCAGACCTGGCCCGAGTGGATGAAGCTCGACCAGGCGGCGGCCTCCGCCGCCCGCTCGAGGTCGGCGCCCGCGAGGACGACGAACGGCGACTTGCCGCCCAGCTCGAGGACGCACGGCACGAGGCGCTCGCCGCAGCGCGCCGCGACACGCCGCCCCGTCGCGACCGAGCCGGTGAACATCACGGCGTCCACGCGTTCGACGAGTGCAGCGCCCGTGCCGCCGCGTCCCGTGACGATCCGGAAGACGTCGGGCGGATTTCCCGCTCTCGCCCAGAGGTCCGCGAGGAGGAGCGAGGTGAGCGGCGTGACCTCCGACGGCTTGAGGACGACCGTGTTGCCCGCGAGGAGCGGGGCGACCGCGTCGGCGGCGTTGTTGAGGATCGGGAAGTTCCACGGCCCGATCACGCCGACGACGCCGAGCGGCCGGCGCGCGAGGCGCGTCTTCTTCGTCAAGAAGAGGAGCGGGTGGCGCGTCTCCTCGCGGAATGCCTTCGGGGCGAGACGCGTCATGGCCCGGATGAGCTCGCAGAGGTAGAGGACCTCGATCCCCTCGGCCTCCTGCCGGGGCTTGCCGCTCTCCTCGACGAGTGTCGCCGGAACCGCGGGCTCGTCGAGCACCGCGTCGCGCCAGCGGCGGAGCGCCTCGGCGCGCTCTTCGAGATCGAGGGCCCCCCACGCCGGCTGAGCCGCGCGCGCTCTCGCGACCGCCCGCTCGGCTCCCGCCTCCCCCTCGTCCGGGACCTCCCGCAGGGCGACGCCGGTCGCGGGCGAGACGACGCGGATCGGCTCGGCGCTCACGGCGCCATCCTACCGGGCGGCGCTCCCCGTCGCCCGCTCCCGCGCGAGACGGATCTCCCGGAGCGTGGCGGGCCAGGCGCCCGGAGGCGCCGCGGCGAGCGCGGCGAGGTCCGGACGGCCGCTCCGCGCCGCGGCCTCTTCCATGAGGGCGGCCGCGCGCGGGCCGTCCCCGGCGTCGCGCGCCGCGAGCGCGAGGACGACCGCGAAGTCCGGCTCCATCCCCTTGCGGCGGATCGTCTCGGCGAACGACGCGAGCGTCTCGGGCCGCCGCGCGAGGCGATAGCCCTCCGCGAGGACGGTCGCGGACTGCGGGTTCGGGAGCTCCGCGAAGAGCCGCTCGCCGAAGTCGACCGCGCGGTCGGCGCGCCCCATGTCCTGCGCACGGTTCGCCTGGTCGAGGAGCGCCTCGACGTAGGAGAGGGACCAGTCCGTGTCGGTTCTCCTCCTCGAGAGCGACATCCCGAGGTGCGGCCATCGGAACGGCGCCGTGAAGTGGACGAGGTCGCTCGCGGGCAGGGCGTCGGCGAGACGGGCGGCAGGCGCGGGCTCGCCCTTCCAGAGCGCCGCGTCGAGCTCCCCGGCGCCGGCGCCTCGGAGGCGCGCGAGGAGCAGGCGCGCGGCGAGCGGGATCGGCGCGAGGGCGGCCTCGCTCGACGCGAAGTACTGCGGATAGAGGAACGTCCTGCCGTCCGGCGCGCGGTCGAGGGCGAAGTCCGGATAGCGGGCCGCCTCCGCCGCCGTCAGCGCGCGGCGCGGCAGCGTGCGGTACGTCCACGTCGTGAGCGTCGAGGGCTGGAGGGCCGCGAGGCCGTTCACGGCGACGCCGAGCGTGAAGAGGATCCGGAAGACGAGCGGCGGAGCGGACGCGACGGCGGCGGCCGCCGCGAGGAGGGGCACGGCGGGAAGGAGCAGACGCGGCCCCCAGCCGAACGTGCCGTCCCACGCCCACCACGCGGACGCGGCGACGAGGAGCGCGCCCCCGAGGGCGATCGCCGGAAGGACCGTCGCACGGCGCGTCCTGAGGAGACCGGCGAAGCCCCACAGAGCAAGGAGAACGAGAGGAAAATAAAGAAGCAGCCCCTTGTTCGGCCCGACGAGGAGACGCCAGAGTCCGTCGAAGGCCGGATGCGAGAAGTGCTCGCCGCCGTACGACGCGAACGGCCTCCCGAAGCGGGCGAGCTCGAAGACGAGCCAGAGAAGAGCCGGAAGCGCGAACCCGGCACAGGCCGAGGCGAGTCGTCGCGCGCGCGCGCGCCCGGGTCCGGACGCCAGGAGGACGGCGACGACCGCCGGAAAGAGAATCGTCAGGAGACTCTTCGAAAGAAGAGCGAAGCCCGAGAGAAGACCTGCCGTCGCCGCGAAGAGGGTCGCGCGGCGCCGCGTTCTCTCTTCCTTCGAAGGATCTTCGGCGCTCTCCTCGCCCGCCCACGCGGCCGCCGCGAACGCTCCCCCGACGCACGCGGCCTGGAGCGGCTCGGCGAAGTCGAGCGCGACGTATCCCCAGAGCGGCGACGCGAGCGCCGTCGCGAGGGCCGCCCGGGCCGCGGAACGCTCGTCTCCGCCCCACGCGCGCGCGAGGAGCCCCGCGGCGAGCGCCGCGAGGAGGACGAGGAGGAGCTGGTGGAGGACGAAGAGCGTCTGCGAGGCGCCCGTGCCGAAGGCCTTCTCGAACGCCGGCGCGAGGAGCGCCGGGAGCGCGAGGACGAGGGACGGGCCCATCCCGTAGCGCGACACGGCGTCTCCCCCCGGCCGGGCCACCTCGACGGCGTTCCCGCGGGCGATCCCGATCTCGCCGAGCGTCGCCATCGAGACCGCGGTCCGAAGCATCATCCGGCCGTCCGTCATGAGGCCGAAGACGCGCTCGTCGGCCGTGAGCGCGAGGACGGCGCCCGAGACGAGGAGCGCCGCCGCGAGCGGGCGGAGCCGCCTCACGGCGCCTTCCGGGACAGGAACTCGACGGGCACCTGAATCCGCCGGAGGGTCGCTGGCCATTCGGAGATCGGCGACCGCGCGAGGCGCGCGTACTCGGCGCGCGGGCTCACGGCGAGCACCTGCCCGAGGACCTGCCGGGCTCGCGTCTCGTCGCCCGCGTCGCGCGCCGCGAGGGCGAGGACCATCCCGAAATCCGGCGACGTCTTCCGCGCGGGCGGGAGCGCGTCGACGAAGTCCGCGAGCGCCTCGCGCCGGCCCGCCATGCGGTACGCCTCGGCGAGCGTCGCCGCCGTCTGCGGAGACGGGATGCGCCGGTAGAGCTCCTCGGCGAACGCGACGGCGCGGTCGCCGCGGCCCATGTCCTGCGCGCGGAGCGCCTGGTCGTAGAGGCAGTCGATGAACGCGAGGACGGTGTCTCTCTGATCGGCGCGGCGCGAGAGCGACATCCCGAGGTGCGGCCAGCGGAACGGAGAGGTCAGGAAGACGAGCGCGCTCGGAGGAATCGCCTGCTCGGGCGGCTCCGCCACCGCGAAGCCCGGCCGGTCCGTCCGCCAGGGAGGCCTCTTGAGCGCGGCGAGGACGTCACCTCCCTCGAGCCGGCGCGCGAGGAGCCATGCCGTCACCTTGATCGGCGAGAGGTCCGCGTGGTTCGCGACGTCGAACCACTGGCCGAGGCGCGGCGCCTCCCCCTCGGCGCGGAGGACGGCGTACGGGGCGTAGGCGCGCGTCTCGGCCTCGGTCAGGGGCTTCGGCGGAAGGACCATGTAGTACCAGGTCGTCGGCCCGTCGGGCTGCAGGACCCCGAGCGCGTTCACGGCCACGCCCAGCCCGAAGAGCGCCGGGAAGACCCGGGACGGCCGCGCGGGCTCCGCGACGGCCGCGGCGGCGGCGAGAAGCGGCACGAGCGGCACGAGGAGGCGCGGTCCCCAGCCCGCGGCTCCGTCCCACGACCACCAGGCGGCCGTCGTCAGGAGCACGAACGCCGCAAACCCCGCGAGGGCGAGGCCGAGGACGCGCCGCGTCCTCGCGAGGCGGAGGAGGCCCCACACGCCGAGGAGCGCGATCGGGAAATAGAGGAACAGCCCCTTGTTCGGCCCGACCGTCAGGCGCCAGAGGCCGTCGAGCGGCGGGTGGCTGAATGGCTCCCCCGCGTACGACGCGAAGGGCCTTCCGAAGCGCACGATCTCGAACGCGAGCCAGAGCGCAGCCGGCACCGCAACCCCCCCGCAGGCGGCCGCGAGCCGGCGCGCGCGATCCGCCGCGGGAGTCCACAGGGCGGCGAGGACCGCGGGGAAGAGAACGACCAGGAGACTCTTCGAAAGAAGTCCGAATCCGGCGAGGAATCCGGCGAGCATGGCGAGGCAGAGCGCGCGGCGCGGTGCTTCCTCCTTCTTCGCGGACTCGCTCACGGCCGCCGCCGCCGCGGCGAAGGCGCCGCCCACGCACGCCGCCTGGAGCGGCTCGGACCAGTCGGACCCCGCGTAGGCCCAGAGCGGCGACGCGATCGCCGTCGCGAGCACGGCGTTGCGGACGCCCCGGGCGCCGGCCCCGAGGGCGCGCGCGAGGTGGCCGGCCGCGAGGCCCGCGAGGAGGACGAGGAGCACCTGCTCGAGGACGAAGAGCGTCTGCGAGGAGCCGAGGCCGAAGGCGCTCTCGAACGGCCCGGCGACGGCCGCGACCGGCGCGCGGACGAAGGACGCCCCCATCCCGTAGCGGGTCACGGCGTCGCCCGCGCGGGTCAGGATGTCGACCGGGTGTCCTCTCGCGATGCCGATCTCGCCGAGAGCGGCCATCGCGTACGCCGTGCGCGTCATGATCTGCCCGTCCGTGACGAGGCCGAAGACACGCTCGTCGGTCGTGAGAAGGAGAACGAGAGCGGCGAGGCCGAGCGCGAACGCGAGAGGGCGGCGGTCCGCGAACGTCGTCCGCGGCGCGCGCGTTCCGGGGGACGTCACACGCTGACCTGGATCGGGAGGACGACCGTCTGCAGGCCCTTGAGCTGGAGACGGCCGTAGCACGACGACGACAGTCCGTCGGCGCCCAGGCCGACCCAGGCGAGAAAAGCGGCCAGGGACAGCTGGTGGAAGACGTGGGGATCGAGGGGGTCCCTGCTCTTCCCGAGAAAGATCCGCTTGGTCAGCTCGCGGACAGGCACGGCTCGCGCGAGTATACGCGGGCAATTCGCGCCCTCCGGACGCTACAATCATGTTCGGATGGCCGGTCCTCCGGGAAAATTCGGCGACCACCTCTCCGACGTCTATTTCGCCGATCTCAAGCTCCCTCATGCCGTGAGCGCCGGGATCGCGGCGTGCGGCTTCGTGCGCGCGACGCCCGTGCAGGCCTCGACGCTGCCCCTCCTCCTCGCCGGACAGGACGTCGCCGCCCAGGCGCAGACGGGCACGGGCAAGACGGCGGCCTATCTGATCGCCGTCTTCGCGCGGCTCGCGCGGGCGCGGCGGGTCCAGCCGTCCCCGTACCCGCGCGCGCTCGTGGTCGCCCCGACCCGCGAGCTCGCCGTGCAGATCCAGGAGGACGCGCGGGCGCTCGGCCACTTCCTCAAGCCGCGGATCGTGACGGTCTTCGGCGGAATCGACTACGCGAAGCAGCGCGACCAGCTGCGCGCCGGCTGCGACCTCCTCGTCGGGACGCCGGGGCGCCTCCTCGACTACGAGCAGCAGGGCGCGACCTCGTTCGGCGAGGTCGAGTCGCTCGTGATCGACGAGGCGGATCGCCTCTTCGACCTCGGCTTCATCCGCGACCTGAGGCGCATCCTCCGCCGCTGCCCGCCGCCCTCGCGCCGGCATTCGATGCTCTTCTCCGCGACCCTCTCCCTGCGCGTCATGGAGCTCGCCTACGAGCATCTGAACGACGCCGTCAAGGTCGAGATCCGGCCCGAGCAGATCACGGCCGACCGTGTCACGCAGACGCTCTACCACGTGTCGCAGCGCGAGAAGATGCCGCTCCTCCTCGGCATCCTCCGGCGCGAGGCGGCCCTCGCGACTCGTGACGCGCCCATGCGGACGCTCCTCTTCGTGAACACGAAGCGGTTCGCGGAGCGGCTCGTCGGCACGCTCGAGAGACACGGCTGGACGATCGGCGCCCTGACCGGCGACATCCCCCAGGCGCGGCGGCTCAAGATCCTCGCGGACTTCAAGGGCGGCGCGCTCCCCCTCCTCGTCGCGACGGACGTCGCCTCCCGCGGCCTCCACATCGAAGGCGTCACGCACGTCATCAACGTGGACCTCCCGCAGGACCCCGAGGACTACGTCCACCGCATCGGCCGGACGGCCCGGGCGGGCCGCGCGGGAAAGGCGATCTCGCTCGCGGACGAGGACTACGTCTTCTCGCTCGACGCGATCCAGCGCCTCATCGGGACGAAGATCCCCGTCGAGTTCGCCGACGACAAGCTCTTCGCCCCGCCCGGCGCGGCGCCTCCGGCGCCGGCGATTTCTTTGAAGGTGGAAGAGGCGGCGGCGCCTCCCGAGCGTCCGCGCGCAACGGCGGCGCCCGAGCCGAGGCGCGCCACGGCGACCGAGGTGGCGGCGACAGCCCCACCCACCTTCGAAGAAATCCCCTCGTCGGTCCCCTCTTTCGAAGAAATTCCCGGTGCGTCTCCCTCTTTCTCTTCTTCTCTCTCTCTCATCGCCGCCGATTTCTGGACGCGCGAGGCGTTCGGCCTCGACGCTCCCGAGGGCGGGTTCGGCAGCGAGACGGCCGAGGCCCCGTTGGCCGGCTCTCCCGCGGCGGCGCCCGCGAAGAGGCGCCGGCGGCGCCGCGGACGCCGCGTCGCGCCGCGCGCGCAGGCGGCCGCCCCGGCCTGACGCCCATGCCGTACGCTGCGGTCAACGGCCGGCGCCTCTACTACGAGGTCGGCGGCGAGGGCGAGACGGTCGTCCTCCTGCACGGTTCGTTCGCGAACGCCGACATCCTGGAGGGACCCGCGACCGCCATCGCCTCGGGCTTCCGCGCGCTGCGCCTCGACCGGCGCGGGCACGGCCGCTCGAGCGACGCGCCCGAGCCTCTCGCTCTCGCCGACGAGGCCTCCGAGATCGCCGCGCTCCTCGACTGGTTCTCGACGGACAAGGCGCACCTCCTCGCGCACGACGACGGCGCGGAGGTCGCGCTCCAGTTCGCGCTCGACTATCCGGGACGCGTGCTGTCGCTCGCCCTCCTCGCGCCGACGCTCGAGGGCTTCGCGTGGAAGGAGGAGACGCGCGCCGCGCGGCACGAGCTCCTCGCCGCGTTCGTCCGCGATCCGCGAAAGGCGATCGCCGAGAAGTGGCTCCCGTCCCGGATCTTCGACGTCGCGCGCGGGTCCGAGAGCACGATCGAGCACCTCGAGGACATCTACGGCGCCGCGCGCGTCGCGGGGGGCTCGCTCGAACGCCCCGCGCACGCCGGCCCCCCGCAGGCGCAGCGCCTCGGCGAGATCCGGGCCCGGACGGCCGTCCTCGTCGGCGACCGCGAGGACGCCGAGCGCATCCAGTGCGCGTCGGCGATCGCCCGCGGCATCCGCGGAGCCGAGGGCATGACGTTCGAGGGCCTCTCGCGCTTCCTCCACATGGAGGACGGTCGCCGCGTCATGCGCCGCCTGACGGACTTCTACATCCCGCCCGAGGAGTAGAGGAGATTTCTACTATCGGGTGCCGCATTCGCGGCACCCGGAGACGAACGTGTCGCCGGGCGCCGGCTGTCAAGGACGCGCTCCGCGCGCCGCGCAGCGGTCGAAGATCCTCGACAGCCTTCGCCCGGCCCAGATTTCTTCCAGCGGCGGCTGCGTATGCGGCCGCCGATAGCAGAAAAATCTCTCTTCTCTTACAGGATGCTCTTGAGGAATTCCCTGTTCGTCTTCGTCTTCGCGAGCTTCGAGAGCAGGAGCTCCATCGCGTCGATCGGCTTGACGGACGTGAGCGCGCGCCGGAGCTTGTGGATCTTCGGGAGCTCGTCCGCGTCGTAGAGCTTCTCTTCCTTGCGCGTGCCCGAGGCCGGGATGTTGATGCACGGGAAGACGCGCCGGTCGAAGAGCCCGCGGTCGAGGATGATCTCGCTGTTCCCGGTGCCCTTGAACTCCTCGAAGATGACGTCGTCCATGCGGCTGCCCGTGTCGATGAGGCACGTCGCGATGATCGTGAGCGAGCCGCCGTCCTCGTGGTTGCGCGCGCCGCCGAAGAAGCGCCGCGGCTTCTCCATCGTGCGGGCGTCCATGCCGCCCGAGAGGATGCGGCCGCTCCCGCGCTGCTCGTTGTTGTACGCGCGGCTCATCCGCGTGATCGAGTCGCAGAAGATCACGACGTCCTGCCCGATCTCGACGAGCCGCTTGGCCCTCTCGAAGCACGCCTCGGACACGGCGATGTGATGCGCGGCGTTCAGGTCGCTCGGCGAGGCGACGACCTCTCCCGTGATCGACCGCTGCATGTCGGTCACCTCCTCGGGCCGCTCGTCGACGAGGAGCATGAAGATCTTCACGTCCGGGTCGTTCTTCGCGATGGCGTTCGCCATCGTCTTCAGGAGGAACGTCTTCCCGGCCTTGGGCGGGGCGACGATGAGGCAGCGCTGCCCCCGTCCGATCGGCGCGACGAGGTCGAGAACCCGGCCCGAGATCTCGTCGGCCGCCGTCTCCATGCGCAGGCGGCGGTCCGGGTCCACCGAGACGCCCTTGTGGAACTGGATGTACTTCCCGCGGTAATCGGCGGGCTCGAGACCCTCGATCGCGAGGATCTTCTGGACCATCGGCCCCTTGCCGCCGCGGGGGGCGGCCTCGGCCTCGACGAGGAGCCCGTCCTCGAGGTCCTCGGACTCGACGAGGAATTTCGGGAGGAACGGGTCGCCGCGCTCGCCGAAGAAGCTCTCGGGCGAGACGAGCATGCCCGAATGGTCCCCGTGCAGTCTCACGATCCCCCTGACGTTGACCTTGGCCGGACTCCCGGCGACGGGCGTGTCCACGCGCGCCGTCGCGTAACGCCCGCGCGCCTCGGGTGAGCCTTCCGGTGACGGCGCTCCCGCGCCGTCGCCCGGACCGCCGGGCGCTCCCGGGCCGCGACTGCGGCCGCGCCGGCGCCGGCGGCGGCGGCGGCGGCGATACGGGTCGAACGAGCCCGGGGCGCCTCCCTCGGCGGGGACGCCGCCCTCGCCTCTCTCTCCGGCCTCTCCTGGTCCGGCGCCGTCCGGCTCCTCGCCCGCGTCGCCTTCGCCCGCGTCCGGCTCGAAGTCGCCGTCGGGCTCGCCGCCCCGCGCTTCGCCCTCGGGCGTCGTCAGGACGCGCTCCTTGGGATCGTTTTCGCTCAACCTGTCCTCCGGGGTTGGCCCCTTCCCGGGCCAACGGACTTCCCTGACCCGCGGCCGGGATTCTCGTCGCCATGGCGGCGCACGGGACACCTGCGCGTCGGATCCTGCGTGGCGGGGCGGCGGCGGGATTGGACCCGGCCCCTCGGCTCCGCATCCGGGGCCCGCTGGCTCGCCGGATCGAGGCCGCCCTGCGACGACGTCGCGGATGCTACGCCCAAAGCGAAAGCAAGGTCAAATCGACCACTTTCGCCGACACCTTCTCGCGGAACGCGTCGTGCATCCTCCCGCCGCTACAATGCGCGACGTGACACTTCCGCACTCCCCTTCCCGCTCGAGCCGTGTTCTTCTCGCCGTGCCCGCCGCTCTTCTCGCGGTGTCGCTCGGCGCGCGCGCGCAGACTCCGACGCCCACGCCGACGCCGACGCCGACGCCGACTCCGACGCCGGCGCCGATCTCCCTGCCGGCGGCCTCGACGCTCTATTCCATCCCCGCCTCCAACCCCACGGACGGCGCGAACGTCGTCCTCGACCCCGATGGCACGGTCTGGAGCGTCCAGGGGATCGACAACATGATCACGAAGCTCCATCCCGACCGGACGGCCGTGACCCGGTGGACCTTCCTGACCGACACGACGCCGAGCTCGCTCCTCAAGGACCCCGACGGGACGTTCTGGATCACGGAGCTCGGCGGCTTCAGGGTCGGGCACTTCAACCCGGCCGACGGCACGCTGACGGAGTGGACCGACAACGTGCGCCGTCCGACGTCGCTCATCCGGCGCCCGGACGGGAAGTTCTGGCTGCCCGAGACGGGCGGTTACGTAGCCGTCTTCGACCCCGCGGCTTCGAACTTCACGTACTGGGGAACGCTGCCCGTCTACTACCTCGCCTATCCGTGGATGGACGACGACGGGTCCCTCTGGGCCTGCGACTTCATCGACGGCGAGATCGTGCACTGGGCGCCGGACATGTCGACGGCGCGCATCTGGACGCTGCCGCTCGACGTCGCCTCGCCTTCGAAGATCGTGCGCCTGTCCGGAAAGCTCTGGATCTCGTTCTTCGACTCGTCGCAGCTCGCGCGGTTCGACGAGACGACCGGCGAGCTCGACGCCTTCCCCGTCGGCGCCGAGCCGTACGACATCCACGAGTACCGCGGCCGGATCCTCTACTCGGACGAGGTCGGCGACATCGGCTTCCTCGATCCTTCGGGCTCGACGCCGACGGTCTACACGCTCACGTACGTGGACGCGACCCCCACCGTCGCGACGACCGCGACGACGATCCCGATCGTCTCCACCCTGACGCCGGCCGACACGGCCATCGCCATCCAGCCGTACGGGACCGTCTCGGGCACCGAGGCGGCGGCCGGCAGCCTCATCCCCGCCTCGAACGCGACGGCCATCTGGGGGCTCGCGGTGGACGAACGCCGGGCCCGCATCTACTTCGGGACGGTCGGCGGCCTCGGGGCCCTCTCGGCACCCCCGTTCGTCCAGTCCGACGAGCTCTACCTTCCCGTCGCCTCGTCGGGGTCGCCTGCCCCGGGAACCGTGACGCAGCTCGTGACGTGGAATCGCGGCACCGCCGACGCCACGGGAACGCACACCATGAACGTGAACGAGCGGCTTCTCCCGGACGGCTGGATCGCGGGCTGGGCGCCCGTCACGGAGCAGGCGGTCGACCCGGGCAAGATGCTCGTTCAGGCGGACGCCGTCGGAACGGACATGGCTTCCCCCGGCGCGCTCGGCGCGCTCCGCGTCGTCTCGGATCACGGGGCGGACACGTTCTCCTGGTCGCGCGTCTCCGTCCCGGCTCCGGGCGGCGGGACGTTCGGCGCCGCGGCGAACGCCGTCCTCGGAACCGCCGCGATCTCGGCGGGGGACTCGGGCTTCCTCTTCTCGCCCGCGGACGCGGCCGAAAGGACCAATGCCGGGGTCCTCGTCGTGACGGACGCTACCGGTACGATCTCGATCGTCGACGCGGCCGGCCAGACGCGCGCGACCTACCCCTTCGACTGGCCGTCCGGCTACCGGGTCCAGGGCACGACGATCTTCGACGCGTTCGCCCTTCCCGCTCTGCCCTCGGCGCGCATCGTCTGCAGCGTCGCGACCGGAAGCGTCCTCCTCTTCGGGACGGCGTACGACCCCGTGAGCGGCGACGCGGTGCGTCTCGAGCCGTTCCGCTCGGGCGACGTGGGTCTGTGGCCGACGCTTCCCGGATTCGTCCGCGGGAGCGGAATCGCGGGGACCCTCCAGATCTTCAACCCCGGCGCCACGTCGGCGACCGTGAGCCTGTCGTTCCGGCCCTCGCAGGCGGCCGGGCTGCCGCCGCTCTCTTCGCAGGCCATCGGGACCGTGACGGCGCCGGCCGGCGGCGTCGTGTCCGTCGACCTCGGCGCCGGTCTCCCCGCGCAAGGCACGCTCGACCTCTCCTCCGACCAGAGCGTCGCGGCCTTCGCGACGTACCGACAGGGCGTCGCCGCCGGCGGAACCGCGGGCTACGGCGTCGCGGCGCAGCAGCTCGGTTCCGCGATCCCGTCCGGCTCTCGGGGCGTCTTCCTCTGCGCGACCGCGAACGGCGCCTTCGACTCGACGCTCCAGCTCGTGAATCCCACGTTCGAAGACGGCTCCGCGACCGTGACCTTCACGGCGTCCGACGGAACCGCGGTGGGCAGCCAGACGGTGCCCGTGCCCGCGCTGGGGGTCGTCTCGCTCCCGGCCTGGCCGTCGGGCCAGACGACCGACATGGGCCGCGTCGACGTCGTGCCGGCCACGAGCACAGCGGTGCTCGCGACGCTCCTCCGGCACGATCGAGTGAGCCAGGACACCGACGCCGTCGCGCCCCTCGTGGTAACTCCGTAGCCGCGAGGAGGTCCTCCCGATGGGTCATCCCGGGCGTCGGGCTGCGGCCGCCGTGGCCGCCGCGGCCGTCTTTCTCCTGGCGCCGTCCGCGGCGGCGCAGGAAGGGGTCAAGGACGTCGCCACGGACGTGGGAAACCGCTTCATCAACACCGCGACGCCCCTGACGAACGACAAGGGAGTCGGCGAAGCCGTCATCACGCACCGTTTCGACGCCTCGGTCATCGACTCGGGCGGCAGCTCGCTGTGGGGGCTCGACGGCTCGGCGCAGATCGGTCTCGGCATCGAATACGTCCCCCTCCAGAACGTCGCCGTCCAGGTCTACCGGGCCCGCTCGTACGCCGACTACGAGTTCGCGGCAAAGGTCACTCTCCTCTGGCCGAAGAAGGGCCTCCCTCTCGGAATCGGCGTCCGCGGCGGCCTGAACTGGCTCTCGGCGACCTATCTGCCGAGCCTCGGGCTCGAGAAGCAGTCCAGCGGTTTCGGCCAGCTCCTCGTCTCGTACACGATCGCGGACCGCGTGACGCTCGCCGCCGCCCCGACGTACGTCCAGCGCACGCCGGTCCAGACGGACGTCTGGAACGTCCCCGTGATCGCCCAGATCAGGATCACGAAGTCGATCGCGCTCATGGGAGAGTTCATCCCGAAATCGAAGGCCGACCTCCGGGAGTTCGATCCCGCGTCGGGCACGTACGTGAGCGTGCCTCCCGTCCCCCAGTGGGCCGTGCTGCTCGAGAAGGCCGTGTACCACCACCGGTTCGGCCTCTACATCGGCAACACGGTCGCCTCCACGGTCGACCAGATGATGGGCGGCGACTACGGAGCGGTGCCCGCGACGGACCGCAACGGGAACCCGATCATCGTCGGCGGCGTCACGGACAAGAACATCCACTTCGGGTTCAACATCGTCCGGAGCTTCGACTTCCCGCCGCGGTAGGCGCGAGCCGCACCGGCTCAGGGCGCGTGGCTTCGCGGCGCCTCGGGCGCCCAGACGGCGTCCGGTGCGACGACCCAGTTGCGGTCCGTCTCGGGCCGGACGGTCTTGAGCTTCTTCAGCCGCTCGATGAGGAGCTCGCGGATCTCGTCCGGCACTTCCCGGACGACCTTCGCCCCCTTGAGCGCCTTGTATCCGCCCGAGCCCTGGGCGCGATAGGCGTTCACGGCGAGCGTGAGGCGGTCGGACGGCTGGATCGGGCGTCCCCTGTACGCGAGGTCCTTCACGCGCGATCCGACCGGCGCGGTCGGGTCGATGCGGTACGTCGCGCCCTGGACGACGTCGAAGTTGTAGGGAATCATCTTCTCCTTCGGCGTGAGGACGAGGTGGCCGTCCTCCCACGCGGCGCTGCCGTAGAACTCGGCCGCGTGCTCGAGACAGGCCTTGAGCGTCGCGCCGTCGATCTCGATCTCGACGAGCTGGTTTTCGTACGGGTAGAGCGTGTAGACGTCCCGGACGCGGATCGGGCCCTTCCGGAATCCCTCGAACCGCCCCGGCAGGAGCGACGTCATCGAGAGCTCCGCTCCCGTCGCGTCCCGCATCGTGTCGTTCACGAAGTCGAGGAGAGCCGTGTCCTCGAGCCGGGCGCGCGCGCCCGGGAAGTCCGCTTCGGCCATGGCGACGACTTCCTCCATGTAGGCGCGAGCCTCCGTGTCGAAAGGCGCGGCGATCGCGGCGACGACCGGGTCGGTCGGGACGGACGCGTCCGAAGGAAGAAGCTCCCCCGCCACGTCCGCGACGTTCGTCCTTCCGCCGGACTTCTCGAACGTGACGTCCACGCGCGCGAGGACGTCCCCCCAGCGGCCGGGCTGGATCATCGGAACGCCGTTGAGCCGCGTGAGGGGAATCCGGCGGTGCGTATGGCCCGTCAGGAGCAGGTCGATCCCCGGGACCTTCGAGAGCGCCGCGACCCGGTTCTCGTCGGCCGTGCCGTCGGGCTCGCCGGTCTTCAGATCGACCTCCGGCCCGCTGTGGACGAGCGCGACGACGAAGTCGCACCTCTCCTTTCCGCGCAGGACGGGGACGAGCCGCTTCGCCGTGTCCACGGGGTCCTCCCAGACGAGGCCGGGCCGGTGCTTCGCGGGCTCCCAGGTCGGGATGTTCGGCGTCGTGAGGCCGAGGATGCCGATCCGCACTCCCGCCACCGTCTTCACGAGGTATTCGCGGAACGCCGCCGTGCCGTCCGCCGCGTTTCGCGTGTTCGCCGAGAGCCACGGGAACGCGGACTCCTTCTCGGCCTTGCGGAGGACCTCGAGGCCGAAGTTGAACTCGTGGTTCCCGACCGCCATCGCGTCGTACTTCATGGCGCTCATGGCCCGGACCATCGGGTCGGCGCCCCGCGAGGGATCCTTCGCGTGCAGGAACTCGATCGGGGTGCCCTGGATCGTGTCGCCTGCGTCGAGGAGGAGGACGTTCGGCGTCTCGCGGCGGATCGCGGCGACGCGCGAGGCAACGCGCGCGAGGCCTTCGTCCGCGGGCCGCGCGCGCTCGTAGTCCCAGGGCAGGAGGTGACCGTGGAGGTCGGCCGACTCGAGGATCGTGACGACGACGCGGCCGGAGACGGCCGCAAAAGAGGATCCGATGAACGCGAGGGCGGCGAGAAAAGCGCCCGGAAGGAGGCCGGTGACGCGGCGAGGATGTCTCAAGACCTTCGCTTCTTAGCATATTCTCCGCGTTCATGCCTTCGAAAAAATCCCCTCCGGCTCCCGTCCCCGAAACGCTCGCGCGGCTCGAGCACCTCTACGGGGACGCGAGCTGCTCGCTCGCGCACGAGAGCCCGCTCGAGCTCCTCGTCGCGACGATCCTCTCGGCACAGTGCACGGACGCACGCGTGAACATGGTCGTGCCCGGGGTCTTCGCGCGCTTCCCGGACGCGGCGGCGCTCGCGACGGCGCCGCCGGGGACGCTCGAGACGGTCATCAAGTCCACGGGCTTCTTCAACGCGAAGGCGAAGTCGATCCGCGGGATGGCGAAAGGGCTCCTCGAGCATCACGGCGGATCCGTGCCGGGCACGATGCCCGAGCTCCTCGCGCTGCCCGGCGTCGGCCGCAAGACCGCGAACGTCGTTCTCGGCAACGTGTGGGGGACGCCCGACGGCGTGGTCGTCGACACGCACGTCGGCCGCCTCGCCCGGCGGCTCGGTTGGACGAGGCACCAGGATCCGGGCAAGGTCGAGCAGGACCTCAACGCCCTGATCCCGAAGGAGCGCTGGACGTGGCTCCCCCACGCGCTCATCCAGCACGGCCGCCGCATCTGCACCTCGCAGCGGCCGAAGTGCGACCTCTGCACCCTGAACGACGTCTGCCCGAAGGTGGGCGTGGAAGACAAGAAGAAGACGAAAGAGAAAGAGAGAGGGAAGAAGAAGATTTCTGCTGTCGGTGGCCGCAGTCGCGGCCACCGAAAGAAGCAACGTGTTGCCGGGCGGCGGCTGTCAAGGGCGCGCTCCGCGCGCCGCGCAGCGGTCGAAGACCCTTGACAGCCGCCG